>Ga0255047_10000108_pt1 | contig 55865 bp, 64 predicted proteins | sample JV7_2_1_MG_FD_183640 | JGI IMG/M metagenome (GOLD analysis project Ga0255047, IMG submission 183640) | Seawater microbial communities from Jervis Inlet, British Columbia, Canada - JV7_2_1 | ecosystem: Environmental > Aquatic > Marine > Inlet | place: Canada: British Columbia | collected 2016-10-06
CTAAGCTCGCACCACGTTTTATCGCCTGGCCCATATAGCCTAGCGCCACCTTCGAGCGAGAAAAGCCTTGCGCAGAAGCGTAGGCTCCCTGAGCCAACCGACCGGAGTATTTATTTATCTTCGCCTTTGCCTTCTGATCTTGCCCGTAGGTCCAAGGCCTCTTGCCCAGAGCACGATTAGTCTGGTCCGAGATTAGGGGGCCCTGGTGCCGCTTCTTACGCCAGTCTTCTAGTAACTTAGCATCACGACCTGCCTGCATCTTACCCCTGTTTGCGGCAAGGGTGGCCGTGTTGACTACGTCCGTAACCTTTGTGACAGCGTCTTTTCCCGCAGTGTAGGCCCCGTGCGCCCTAGCCCCGCCTTCGATAGCCGCAGCCTCAGGCCATAAAGATATAAGAGGTTGCAGGGCCTCTTTGAGGGAGCGGGAGGCACGTTGGCCAGGGCTAAAGAACTCACCCAAAGCCTCTTCTTGAGAAGGTGACTCTGGCACCAGCTTCTTAGCTACGGCGTCTCGCATTAACTTAAACTCGTCTCGATCTTGGTCCATTATCGCCTCCTCCGGTATCGAGCGCGTCTGCGGCTCTTGTCTTTTCCCTTTCGCTGAGTCTCTTCCTTCCGATATTTCTCAACCTGGTTCCAGGTCATATCTCGGAACAGGACCACGTTCTCTTCTATACTATCTTCCGAACCTTTTTTCAATCGCTGGGGGGCTCGACGGGCAGCCACGATGGCCATCTGTAGGGCAGAAATCTTATCCCAGTGGTGACGACTTCGGCGCCTCTTGCCAGGGCCTTTGCCATACAAGATCTCGTTTGAGGCCGCTCTCTCTACGCGTTTATCGTGCTTGTAGCTAGTTAACTGGTCTACAGTGTCTGCGTCATGGAGCACGAGTTCATCTTTTAGTGCTTCCTGTAGCCAGCTTAGCATCTGGTCTACGGACTTCGATGTGGCTGTGATCCCCGGTCTGTAGGCCTTCTCGTAGTAGACGTTCTTGCACTCCATCTCTTCGAGCAGGGCTAAGACTGCCGCTCCGACCCCGTTTGACTCTACGGCCACGGTCGCGTTGTTATATCTGCAAGCTACCTCCATGATCTTTCGGGTAAATGGTAGGGGCTCGGTGTGCGTGGCGAAGCAGGCTACCTGCGTCCACTCCCCTTCGTAGACCTTAAGTACCTGAAAAGCAGCATGGTCCCTAGAAGCATAACCAGCAGGGTCGACCCCGATGACATAGAGGGCTCCTGGTTCTGGTTTCTCATATTCCATGTAGGGGTCAATCCAGGGTGTGAGGATCTTTTCCCGATGGCGGGTGAGTAGGCTTGGGTGGATCACAGCATTGCTCGCTGCAAGCCAGCAGGTGATGTCATCGAACGGATAGTAGACCCCGAATAGGTCCGGGTTCCTGCGGATCTCCGGGTCAATATCTAGCATCAACCTGCGGAAAGCCAGGTTCTCCTTCTCCAAACCCAGATGCCCGTAGCGGTCGAGCAGCTTAAGCTCGTCGATCTCTAACCGCGCCCCTTCGGGCCACGCTCGACGGTTGAGTTTAGAATCCCAGAAGGGGAAGAAAGCATAAACATGGCGGCTTACCCCCTGCTTTGCGTCACGGCACTGGTCGTGCCACCATTCGGCGGACGGAGCGTCCATCGGGGCTGGTGTTGCCTCCAACATCATCAGGGAATGATCCCGGTTAATCATCGAAGGGTAGATAAGCGTGAACTGCTCGGCAGCACTGGCCCAATAAGGAAGCTCGGAGCCGTGAAAGCTATCGGGGGACTGACCGATACCAACTGCACCCGACTCACCGGACAAAACACGCATTTTGCCCCCTGCATTCTCGGCAAAGGTCAACTGCCGCACCTCTCGGTTGGGTACAGTCGGAGATCGGATGGCTTCTGGCCATCTTGCATGGCAAAAGTGAACCCGTTGGTGCAAGTACTCTGCACGAGCCTTCGTATCTGCTATGCAAATGTGGTCCCAACCAGGCGTATAGGCGGTCTTAGTATAGGCGCATAGCTCAGCGACAAGGGACTTACCCCCTTGACGATACCCCAGTAGTGTCAGCCACTTTGTCTGCCCGTGCTCTGTCTTAGGTGGGTTTGAGACGTAGGAAAGTAGCGTAGACTGGAGTGTTTTGGTTATCTTGAACGGGTCATAGGCCACCTCACGCCCACTAGCCTGGTCATGTACCTTACCGTAAGCCCGCAGGCTAAGTGCGGGGTCAGATAGCGCCGCTAGCGCCTCGGCTGCTGAGTTATTCTCCGTTGACAAGGATCTTCTCTGGGACCTCGGCATCGACAACCGTATAGGATGCTTCCAGCTTAGGTGCTTCCCTACGCACTGCGACCAAGGCGGTGATCACGTCGCTATAGGCAGCGTCAGGTGTCCCCAAGGCTGTATTCTCTGTGGCAATAACAGTGAAGATAAGCTCGGTCCAATGCCTAGCTTCCCGAGAGACCGCTGGGGTTAAGTTCCCTTCGACTAGCTCGGCTAGCATCATCTGGGATAGCCCAATGACGCCCTTGTAGTCCGTGACAGGGTTCTCCTTAATCAGTTTAGCGACAACACTGCGCTTCTCCTCGGGGACTAGCGTCAGCCAACTCCGGTAATCCGAGCCCTCGCTCGTTTGGCCTCCGCCCTTAGCGTAAGTTGTCTTCTTTTTCTCAGCCATTCCGTGCTCCTAAAAAGTGGGGGGCCCCTACTCGGCCCCAGTGTAATCCCTTCCGTAGCTTGTTTTTCCTGGTCTTAAATACATTTTGTTTTACCAGTTTCCAGAATAAAGGGGAGTCTGTGAGCTTGAGTAGTTCAGGTTTTGTCATGTAGTGAGGGGCTGTGATCAGTTTATGCCTAAACTTCAGTCTCTCCAAAATACCACCATCGAGTTGAGGTGGCCACGCTGTTGTTTCCCAGTCGATATTTAGGGCCCATAATTGGAACCGAGGGTCGTCTGCTAGCATCTCGGTTCCCTCGCGCAAAGCATTGATTACCCAAGGTCGAGGGTCTCCCGTCATCTTCGAGAGGTAGGAGATTGAGACACCCCAAGAAAAGGTGCGTAATAATTGTACGCTTGGATGGCACCAGATACTCATCGGAATGGTGCCTCGCTTCATTGAGGCCACTTCGTAGGGGTGAGGGACTGGGAGCTTCCCCCACGACCGGAGCACCTCGTTCGGCCAGGACTTCGGGGCTACCATGGAGTTAGGTTCGTAGAACCACTCCTTGACGGCAGGGGTGCCATCGAGCCACTCCTTGATCCCAGCGTAGCCCTTGCGAACATAGCGCCTGTTGTACTTAGCCCAGCGGTAGGGGTACCCCCGGCATTCCTCCCCGTACTGGAGTAGGTGGGGGGGCACTGGACCCCATGGATAGTGGACTGCGGCGATACTGCTCTCGGCCCGTAATGCCGTAAAGAACAGGGGGCACTTGACATATGCGCTAGGTGGGTGGATCTTCCCCGTCTTGAGTAGGTACTTTTTCTCCGGTTCTTCCGAATTTAGTGCACCCCCTTGTTCCGCTTCAGCTTTCATTCCACTTCTCGACAGTGATTAGGTTGCCGAGATCTCTTGGGCTGATGGGCGTGTCTCCTCGTAGCTTGATACCCAACCAAGGGCGGTATGTCGTGGCTGAACCCTTCTTCGAGGGCTTGCCCTGACGGAAACTGCGCTCCCGCATGAGCATAGCGAAGAAGCGGGGGTTCATCGCACGCTCATGGCTCTCTTCGCACCAGTCGATGTAGGCGTTGTAGAGATTCTTCGGGTTAATCGAGTGCTCCGAGTCCAGTTCGCAGCGGTCCAGGAAAAAGGGCTTCATCGGGTCAAGCTCTTCGCGGTATTCTTGGGTGGCGTAGATGACTGACTCGGGAGGATTGAGCCCATTGCGCTGCCAATCGAGGCAGCCAGCGACTAATCGGTTCAAGATGCCGGGTAACTCCCCTATTAACTTGTTATCAAGCTCCTTATCCTGTTTCTCCTCTGGAATACTGATCTCAAAGGGGACTAAGAGGACTCGTCGCCAGATACCTTCGTCATTGCCCTTGATTATCGGCTTATGGTTGGCAGCAAGCCATAATTTGTGGGTAGGGAGGAACTCGAAGAAGTCTTGCTTCATATATCGGGCCTTGATGGGGTCACCCCCTGTCATTTGCTTGATTGAGGCCTCTGCAAGGGACTTCCCTCGGTCGATCTCCGCGCTAACGACCAAACGGGCCCCCATTAGGTCGGCTACTTCGGTCGGATGGCGCCCGCTCTTGCTCGCTACGAGTAATTCAGGGGCAGCTTGCTTAGCGTAGGTGCCCATCAGGCGCTGAATGGTGTTGAGGAAGGTAGACTTACCGTTCGCCCCAGTACCGTAGAGGAAGATGAGCTTCTGCTCTCGGACTGAGCCGGTGAGGGAGTAGCCGAGGTAGCGGTAGATGAATGAGATGAGGTCGAGGCGCCCCTCGAATATCTCGTGCATGAAGTTATCCCAGATGGGCGATTCTGCGTTGGTGTCATACTCTACCGGGCAGATCTTTGTTATCAGGTCAGACTTCTTGAAGGCCATTAACTGACCCGTTGTCAGGTCAATCGTGCCATTGGAGGTGTTGAGCTTCCAGGCATCTGCGTCAAACTTGCGGATAGGGACAGTCATACCAGGCTCGTTAGCTGCTAGCCCGACCATCGCGTGGAGCGAACCTGCGGATTCTGACTTCACGGCGTGCTTGTAGAACTTGCGGCTGCGCTCAGCGTCGTTCTCAGCGGCTGCTTCCCCGAAGATGTCGGCTACAGCCTCTTCTGCGAGACGCATTATGCGCCCAGTCTCGTCTAATTCCCACCGCTTGCCCGTGTAGCTTAGCCATTTGGACCAACTGGGAACGTACTTGACGTCCTCTCCGAATCTCTGCACCAGGCGCTTGGCATTACCGAGGTCGGTAAGCCCTGGAGAAGCAGCGGACGACCCAATAACTTGCGAAGGGGTCCCATCCCCGTCCCCGCTCGCTGTATTGAGCCGCCCGAACTTATCCTGAAAGGCTCGCCACCCTTTCCTGCCACTCCCAACGCAGCCCTTGTGTAAGCACCCCGCATACACTTCCCCGCTATGGGTCTGCACGATATAGGCGCTTCGGTCACGGTGATCCTCGTCAAATGGACATTGATCGAGAACCCACTTCCGTCCCTTGTCCCCCCACGGAATGGGAGCGCCTGCGGCAGAGAGATGCGCCGAGACCCACAGGTCCAGGCGACGAGCCTTCGCAGAATTCATGGCACCCCGGTTCTCGGGGGCCCGCTTCGCGAATTGTTCTACGAGTTTCTTAGAAACCCGGTTGAAATCTTCTGGTATCTTGAGGACCTTGGCCAATCGCCAGGGCCTATCCTCGACATCTGCACCTTTGCGCACGGCAGTGCCATATAGCTTCCAGATCCTGGCTGGATTGAAGACCTTTTGGTCGATTGTTACCCCTTCTGTGTCGAAAAACAGACTCAGAGCGGAGTAAAAGCGCCGAATGATGGGGTCTTTTGGCTTTAGCGCGACTTTGTAGATGAGGTGCATCCCATTACCCGAGTCTCCGACGATGGGATTGGGCCACCCTTCGGCGTCGAGGCTGAGATAGATCGATCTTAGCACTTGAGCGGCGAGTTTCTTCTCGCTATTGGCGGCGCTGACGTGGCTGGGGCGCACTGGGTCGATGTCGATGAGCAGGTAGGTGTGCTCCTGGACGTCATCGTCGCTTGTGGCGGGCAGCCCTTGCGTGATGCGGTTAGGACTACGGGCAAACAGCGCTGGGTTGATCTGGTTCATGGTGATGTAGACACCAGTGGCCCCATCATCAGAACAGGCTGCGGCTGTTGTTGCCAACAGTTCTAGGTCGTTGAAATAACCCGACTTTGCCCGGGTCTTGCCGCCGTAATCGCTCTTGGAAAGCACACGAAGCTCGACAACTTGGTCATCAGTAAACAGACTGCGGAGGGTCGCCAGGATCTCTGGGCGATTAGCTGCGGGGGGGTGCATAGCATGGTCCTCAAGGGGTTATTCGTCGAATAGGGATAGGACATCTTCGTCGACATAGGGGCTCGTGTCAACCGGGTAGATGACATCGGAGGGAGTGGCGATTGAGGCGGGAGGAGTAGGCCTCTCGGGCCACGCGAACTCAGGTAGGGCATCGAAAGCCTGCTTAGTATTCTCTTCGAGGTAGGTGACGAGGTCGCTCTTGTTGACGCGCCATTGCACGCCCATCTTCACGGCAGGAAGCTTGCGAGCCCGTACTAGGTTGCGAACAGTGTTGACGTGGACACTGAGCTTGCGAGCTATCTCCTCTAGACTGTAGTAGGCCGCCGTTTTGCTTATTTTTGTTGCCATTGTTACTCCTTAGGTCGTATGGGGAGACTAAGTCATTGAGAAGGCTATGTCAAGCAACTTTCCACCTTTCTTACAGCCCCTCATAAGCGTTGCTGCTTAGACACTAAGCGGAACAGGCTACCTCTCGAAGTTACTTTAGGGTTTACATGGAATTGACGGCCTGTAACCTACTGTAACCTACTTTGTAACCTCTGACTATGGCAGCTTACCCCTAGCTTATCGGAAGATGACTAGGGTGAATTACACAGGTTACAGAAAATCCCGCTTCCTATATATGTATAATGTGTGTATAACATGTGCGTTGATATGAATAATAAAAAAGAGTCTTAACCACAGAACTGTGGAAAATGGTATATGGGATTCTTTGTAACTTGTAACTTTTAACTAAGCTATTCCCTATCTAACTAACTTATTTGAGGTTACAGAGAGGTTACAGAGGGTTACAACCAGTAAAGTATATGTCAAGTCCAGTATGGAGGCTTATTATCTTAATGGGAACAGAGGATATGCGAAAAACCGCTGTTGGTTTCTGGGACTCCTATGGCAAATGGCAAATGGCATGGCCCGAAAGGGGGGATGGGTCCCCGTGTTCCGATTTCGGCACCTGGGTATGGCGTGTCGTTTGGGTCGTCTCGCGTGGGGTGGAGAGAGTGCGTCTCTTCCCTGTACACGTATTGTGCGCTCAAATGGGAACACTGTCCAGGACTTTCTCAATTAATTGATAACGTAGTTTCGCCCGTACCTCCAACCAGGCTACACGTTATACATATATACGCGGAATGTAAACACTGTTCACTTGAAGCTCCAGCGGCATTAGCGGAAGCTTTACAATCCTCTGCCCATTGTATACGTTCCGAATACACCAGAAAGTGGTCCCGCATAAATGCCCTTGCCGATGCCTTCTATGCGTATCTGGTATCCCTTGTTCGTTATCGGTCTCTCCATTCACTGGATTCAGGCCCTTCGTCGAGGTGCTCACCAGGGTGCAAGCTGGGGTCTGTCGTGCCCCCCATGGCTGGTCGGTTCCCAATTATCTCACCATTCTATTCGGTAGCGGCAAAGCCTTTCTGCATATTCGGAACAAATAACGCTACCCCTGGAGCCTCGGTGAATATAGGATGGGGTGTCTCCAGAAATTCTCCGGCGGCACGCTCTCTGAAATTCTCCGAAGTTTTCCCCGCTACCTAGCGTAGGCCAGTCCATTGCTTTCATTGCATACACGGACGCTACCTGACCAGCGGGGTCTACATACTCGGAGAAACGGTGTCCAATCGGCACGCAAGCTCGCCAGTCTTCACGGACTGGGTTACCATCGGGGATAACTCCCCTGCTTCTAATCGGAGTTAATGGCAGCCGGCACTCGTTGAACGGGCACACCTCACACGGTAGGAAGAGACGACTATATGTCGCCGCGTGTGGGCTTCTAATCGATGATTCAGTATCCATTGGAAGAGAAAGAACCGACGGGGCTCCCTTTGCCTCCCCGTTGAAATTGCGCAGGATAGGTGCGCTTAGCCCGGGGGTCATACAGATCCCAGTCGACACGAATATGTCTCCGAATTCTGGGGAGACTAGTGAGTCCGAGTATAAACGGACGGGGATCGGCGGTAATACCTGGCGAGTGCTGAAAACAAGGCTTAGATGCCTTGCGAATACAGTTCTCAACGCGACAAACGGGAACACCCGGGGTTGACACCCCCGGGCTTCCAATTGAGCAGCACGGCCCAATGGTCCTGCTGCTCTATTGGAGGTTAGTCACATGAACGAACAAGAGCAGGCGCTATTACGGCGCCTTTTATCCGTGCATCCTTGCACCGGTGCCGAGTGCACCGTTACCAAGCACGGCTTCATCGATGGCGACGACGGCCGGTTTTATCCGGGCTGGCTGGTAGTTGATACCGGTCGTATCACCGCTAACAAATATTTTCTAATGGGTGCCACCGATGGCATCGAGTATCGTTTCATTATTGACGGCCGCTACAAGCGAGCCCATGTACAGGCTGTATAGCCGGGGAGTCAGCATGAGAAAGATAGTAGCCGGAGTGAGGCGGTACGTCCGCATCGAGACGAGCCACGACAGGCTCAAGACAAAACCGACACGGAATATCCGGCCAGCCGGGCGCACTAAGCGCAAAACTGAACCCGTCGTTATGATTGGCGAGGAAGCCAAGTCAATGAGCGCCGCTGAATGGGGCGCCAAGATCACCAACAATTTCACGAGACCACTCGTGATCGCACCCTAAGGAGCACCATGCTAGTATTGTACAATGTGACCATCGAGTATCTACAAGATGCCCTCGACTTCCACGACTATCCAAACCAGACCCTAGTCAAGGGGCGGCCGATCGCTCTCGGGATCTCCCCCTTATTCGATGAACGGATACAACGGGCACAGGATATGATCCGACGCTTACAGGCTACACTCCAGCCCGACGTGGCGCCGGAGCTTTGCCAACAACTGGACGCGCTCTACCGCTTCCTGATTGACCAGTTAACAATAGCGCTGGACACAGGTGAAACCGCACCCATTGACTCCGTGCTCAATATCCTCACGGACTTGCGCTCGGCGTGGCGCCATGCGGTGCACGAAGTGGAGGAAGAATGTCAGTAATAACACTTGACCCGATAGGGCTCGCCTTGGAAGATGCGGCACGCCAGCTTGCCCTGCTACGAGCAGCGCAGCACTGCCCCCACTGGGCAGATGACATGGGGCTCATAGCCCATGTGGCACCTACGAGTACAATCCTCATAGCAGCGGGACGCGACCACAGCAACGACGGGTACGGCCAACGCTACGAGTTCACTTATCACATCCCCTACATGGGGCGACTTCACGAGATCGACATCGGGTTGATCATTGACTAACCACAGGAGAGAACATGGCAAGCAAGACAGGGCCACTGGCCCAACTACTAGACAGCATGGCACCTAAGGGCGGCATGCCCAGGAGCCAAGCACTAGCACAGCAACGCTGCGCACAGTGCTCGGGCCCTGCAATAAAGTTCCGGGATGACATATCCCGAAAGGAGTTCACACTCACGGCATGGTGTCAGCCCTGCCAAGATAAGTTCTTCGGCGCCTAATCACACTAACCACAGGAGACATCATGGCAGCAGCACGGATAACACAAGCAGGGGTGGCTACGATCAAGGTCGTAGCTGGCCCGACCCTAGAGAAAACGAGCGGGGACGGGTACTTCCAAACAGTAGACATCTCGATTCGCGATAAGGATGGGCGCTCTCTCCTGGAGATCGTCGCCTACTGTAAAGATGACATGCCCACCCAGGTAGAGCTTGCTCTACACGGCGCTCGAAGTGGGTGCAAGATACCAGCAGCTAACCCAGCAACCCCGGACAAGGAGGACGAATGCGCTAGCTAACACAGGGGCGCTCACCCCACATAGGAGCCGCAAGCACTGGTCAGATGTGGCCAGTGCCCGAAGCAATAACACAACCCCCTCTGGGTTGAGCATCCGAGCAGGTGTAAGGCCTGCCTTTATAGCAACTTTATCAGGAGGACGAATGCTAAGAGGATTTGCGGCATACCACCGCGACAAAATGAAACAGCTACGGACCCGTGCTCGGCGGATGTTTCGAGGCAGGTTTGGCGATGTCTCCAACGGGGTCATCCTGTACGAGGGCCCGAGCCAACTAGACCCGAGCCAGGACATCGTCGTCATCGCAACGGGGCTTAACCGCCCGAGCAAGAACGACAAGACGGATGACATGATCCAGGTTTGGATCCTACTGCAAGACGTGGCACCCACTAAGGCTAACCAGCAAGGGTTAGACGTGGCTGTATGCGGCGACTGTAAGCATAGGCAGTGGCAACGGCAGGATGACGGCAGCATGGCCAAGGTGGGCTCATGCTACGTGGTACTCCACAATGCCCCTCTCTCGGTATACAAAGCATACAAGCGAGGGAACTACCCGTGGCTCGACCCCGAGTCAGCACGAGAGCTACTCCGCGACACCTGGGTACGCTTCGGCGCCTATGGCGATCCGAGTGCGGTGCCTGTTCACATCTGGGAACCGATTCGGGATGTGGTCAGGAAGTACACCGGGTATACACACCAATGGCGCAACCTTGGCCCCGAGTGGCACTGGCTTATGGCAAGCGTAGACACCCCAGCCGAGAGGCTTGAGGCCATGCGCATGGGCTGGCGCTACTTCCGAGTGAAGGGTGAGGACGACGAACTATTCGATAACGAGCAGGTATGCGCCTCCGAGGCACGAGGTACATCCTGCGCAGCGTGCGGCTTGTGCGCTGGGATGTCAACAGCCAAAGCAAAGAGCCAAGTCATCACGGTGCACGGCGTGTTTGCTGGGAACTTCTAGCGACTATCAACAGGGGGGAAACATGAGTGTATGGCTACTGACGCTGGAGGTGCCCGAGGGCAGCCAAGGAATATGGGTGTTCGCTGGTGACGCAGCGGGCAAGGCGGCAGCCGAGGGCACCATCGCAGCATGGAAGCGCGATGCAGGGAACATGGGCGACAGCTACTTCATCTTGAAGTGGGTCATAGTTCGCACCGAAGTATACAACGATGTCTACTAGGAGGATGACGATGGTCATAGTCACGGCCAAGCCCGGCGCCTCACAGCGCACTCGCAACCGACTGCGCGAGCATCCGGGTACCTTCGAGTTGAAACAAACCAGCAACCCAGTTTGCTTCGACCGTGAGGCCCACCTGCTTGAACACCCCGATGGGTGGACAGGGTGGCTGCCTGCCGACGAGGTGGACATCAAAGCAACCGACTAACAACACAGGAGAGAGCATGCGTGAGAGAGAGAACCTACTTAGAGCCATCAGGAAATACTGGGGGATCACCCTCGGCCAAGCCGAGCTTATGCTTAGAGACATCGAGGAGAGACAAAGCAGATGAGACTACATATACTACAGGAGTTCCTACGGCATCAGTACACACATTACACGGAGTTCCTACGCATCGACGCCAAACCGCATGGTGACCGTCGAGGGGGCACCGTTGGTCCTGACTGTACCGTCATTATCACAATGCAACACCCCAGCGAACCAACCATGGTGCGGATAGACTACTGGGAGGCAAAGGCCACGACCGTAAGCTACCACTGGGAGTGCACCGAATCCCTCACGGCTACCCGCCACGTCTGGGCATTCGATCAGGAGGCATCATGACCGATGACGAGCTAGATGCAGCGTACCTGAAGACCCCGAGCGGGCTCCGCTACTTGGCTACTTGTGTCGCCGTTATGAACGGGGGCAAGCCTAGCAAGGAGTATATGCCGGAATACTGGGCAAGCCCCGAAGCCTACTGGGACACCTTTCGAGGCTGGCCCGATGATGCTGCGGAGGAGGTGGACGTCCTCGCCAGTCTACTGGCAGGGATGACTGATATTCTTCGCCACCGTAGCGAGGACAAGCCCTGGACACACACCTTTGGCGGGGCCTACTGGGCTCTGTACTGGAGCAACGCCCAGATACACGACTGGATTCGTCTGGCCGTGTATCAAATACAAGAACGAATGTACCCAATACGGTTCGGGCACCAAGTCATCTGCAAACCCTACGAGCGCCGATCGCTAGCCGAACTACAAGACTTAGGTCTGGAGCCTAGATAACACACCGAGCACAACCTACTGGAGTACTGCGAATGATCTATGTAACTAGAAACCCCGAAGTGTACCGGGCTTACCTACCCAACTGCTGCCGGTACCAAGACGTGGTGGCGCTTGTCGATCGCTTCATCGAGTGGGCCCTCTACATCCACGATGTCGAGGAGTTCACCATCGTAGACTTTCCCTTCAAGCAAGATCACCCCTGGACTAACCCAGGCAACGAAGCCTGGTTCACCTGCCTCTTCAACCCACTACAGAAAGAGGTAGATGAGGATGCCGAGTACAAAGCTGAAAGCGTAGCTAGCACCTTGACCTTCCAGATAGAGCAGCTATCCCACGATTTGAGGGACGGCATGAGGCAAGCCATCTCCGTTCGCTCGGGGGTACCACGGGTACCTGACTGCCGCGACGACGAGGCCATGCCGTGGCCTGGAGAAGAATAAAGATTGACAAACCAAACCAATGCTATACAATAGCGTATAACTAATCACAAACCACATAGGAGCAAGCATCATGGCCTGCATAGCTGTATACGTCAGCGAATGCGTCACTGTTGACGTTGACGAAACCATTGACATAAACCTGGACCTGTCGGACTACGGCATCACGTCCAAGATCACGATCGAAGACGGGGATGTCTCCGGCTCAGTCCGAGCCGAGTACCAAGTTGACACGACAGTTGACTGGGACATCGACGAAGACATGGAGGTAGACATCGATGATGACCAAATCATCGAGTGCCTGGAGCAGGAGGCGGGGGACCTCGACTTCCTGTATGCGTGGATGCAAGACGAGGAGCTACGCAACGACTTCATCGACTACCTGGTCAAGAACGAACTGTCCGCAGAGGATACCGACACCCTGATCGTCAAGCTCACCCGCTACAAGCAGGAGCTTGAGTTCAAGAAAGCACAGGAAGAACTAGCAGGAGGCGACGATGCCACCCAAGCATAAGACCCAGGTAGAGTGGGCCCTGATAGAGTTGGCAGAGCAGCTACTGGAGCCAGTCAACGATAGCGACCCGTGCCCTGACCCCTACGTGATCGAGGACATCCTCGTCTACATGGGCTCCCCTTATGTAGGACCCAACGAGGCCGACAACAACGCGATGCGCAAGATGTACTGCGGAGGATATATCTCGGACGAAGACCGCGAGGGTGACTTCGAGTACAACCTCACCAAGCTGAGCCGCTGGCCCGACGAGGATGTTAGTGATACGTTGCTCGCATTTAGAGCCACCTACCGAGTGACCTACCAACCTGGTGAGCACGAGGAGGAGGAGCTAAGGTATCTTGAACAAGAATACTGGGAGGCTAACGACCTCCGTAAAGATTGGGATTTCTAGATGATAAAGCCAGTAACCACAAAGATGATCGCCCGTGTGTTAGACGAGCAGCCCCCGACAGCCACTGTCATGGTGCTGCGCCCTGCACAAGGAGGAGTACACCAACAACTCATGGAGGCGCAAGCCTCCACGTACAAACCCTGGCCTGGCGATCTCGTCACGGTCAATCAACAGCGGTATCGAATCGTTACCGATCTATAGGAGAACAAAGCATGTCACTAATCGCATCACAACCCACTAACCTAACCTTCGATAGCAATGCCACCGGCACCACGTTAGAGACTGGTTGGCGCAGTAGTCGTAGCAGCCTACAGGTACGCCACCTGGAGGATGTCCGGGACAACTTGAGGCGACTCAAGCAGCGCCAACAGCCGCAGGACTTCATGCGGAACGCAAGTCACTTCATCGTCCAGTGGAACGGGACTACCCCCGAGGGATTCTTCATCCACCAGGATGGAGTGCGCAGCGCCCCGATGAAGCTAGACAGACACGCCCTACGGCAAATGGCCGCCTTCCTACTCCCCGCTCGGGGGCTAGGTTTCATCGACAGCCTAACCAAGAAGTCGACCATAGGTGGGGACAAGGTGGCTTCTATGGCCTGGGATCTCCACCGCCAGGCCTACAACAACGGCGAAGGCAAGGACCACACCTTCCGCACGATACTCGGAACGGATAACCTGCCAATGGTACGAGCGGTACTGTCTGGGGGCTACCCCAGATATGATAACCTGGACCTCATCGAGGACGCCATGGTGGGACTGCGGGAGCGGATCGACGAGTGGGCTGTGGTGGACTACAGTGTCCGCAACTCGAAGATGCGAGTGCGACTGCTCCACCAGAACGAGGTGCACAGGGCCATGGCGGTGAACAAGCCTATCCCCGGCATCAGCCTACGTGACAGTGAGGTCGGTACCAGTCGGGTGTACATCCTACCGGAGACGTTCACACCCTGGTGCAGCAATGGCTGTGGCCACTGGGCGCCGCTACTCAAGCAGGGCTACTCTCGGCCACACTCGGGGGTAACCTCCGACCAGATACGTGGGGAGGTAGCAGACAAGATGGAGTCCACCCTCACCGAGGCCTACGGTATCCGCAAGGCTTACAACCAAGCTATGCACGTCAAGATTGATGACGCCTTTGCCTGGTTCCAAGCCCAGGTGGGAACCGACATCACCCAGTATCAGCAGGAGCAGGTTGAGACTGCGATGGCATCCGAGCCCACAGTGCGAGGGACTAACCTCCTCGGTACAGTGGTGGATGCAGTGACCTGGGTAGCCCATGAGCAGATGGACCTGGACACCCAGCATCGCATGGAACGCCTCGGTGGGCAGCTACTGCACGCTGGCCTTGAGCAACAAGTGGACCGACGCATCCTCATCGACGCCTAAACCCTAACCGCCCCCCGCAAGGGGGGCCCACGGAGAGTCACGATGCCTAGCATCCACCTAACTAACGAGGAGGTACGCCTCCTAGAGACGGCAGCCACCGCCACTATCCGCCACCTATACAAGTCCGAGGAAGAGATCGCTCCAGTCCTCGACGCGTTAGGGGTTAATCCTGGTGCGGCTCATGTTGACAAGCTATTCACTAACATCGAGCGTGTCCAGGCAAAGCTAAGGGCACTGCTATATCACGCCTCCTTTACGGGGAGCTAGGTAATGGACTACACTACAGGAGATGACTGACACCATGGAATCACAAATCGTAATTGACCTACAGACAGGGCGCGTGATGAGCGTGCCTTTACAACAAACCTTGACAGGACAAACCGACTTGCTCCCAGAGGGGGCGCTGAAACGAGAACTAGAGAACAAAGACACAGAAGAATTCTGCGTTGTCGAACTACCGAACAAAGACTGTATCTGGGTAGAACCTATCTTCCACGACTTACCTAGTCGAGTGAGCGGGAACACCCTAGGGGAATGCTAATGGGACTACTTGAACAAATCTACCGAAGCCGAGTAGGCCGACGAGGGGAATGGCACGACGCCCCCCAGCGAGAGCTAACAGTGGTATTCAAAAACCTGCTCTTAGAGCTACTGCTTTACGGCGGTGACTCAACTGAGGAGGCCGGGGCTGTCGCCTACCTGACGACAATATTCCAGGTCACTTTGAAGCGCCTACAACTGGCTGAGACGATTAAACTTGAGGACCCAGAGGCAACACTAACAGGTGTGCTCGACTCCATTGAGCTTGATAAAGAATCAATCCTAGACATCATCAACGACTACTACGAGACAACTGACAATGCGATACCGACTACCGAATGCAAACCTAGCAGCACTGGCTAAGGTCCCCGGTGCGGTCCCTTCACGGGGCACGTCACCGGGACCACCCAGGAACTGTCGGGCACTGCTAGGGCTACCCCCTATCGAGGAGGGGGAGCCTTGGCTGACCCCGCCTCCCGAGCTAGAGGACTGGGTGCCCGAGTGGCTCACACCCTACCAGAAGCGGGGCTGGGCCTTCCTAGTAGCTAGGCGAGGCGGCCTCCTCTACCACCCCCCGGGGGCAGGCAAGACAGCCGCAGGCCTATGTGCTGCGCTTAGCTGTGCCCAAGGGGGCAAGAAGATTATCGTCATCACACGAGCTACGACGCGACGGCAATGGGACAGAGAGGTCCAACGTCTCTCTAGCCTACGCCCAAAGATCGTGCGGGGCAGAACCCCGACTCCGATTGAGCGGGACGTGCGCTGCATCATCCTCGGATGGGAGACACTCACCGACTGGGTGGGGGCGCTCATCGCATGGGGAGGGCGAGACTTCGTAGTCATCCTCGATGAGATACACAAGGCCAAGTCTAGTCGCCGCCACGAGAAGTACGTAAAGGCTGCAGGGGTCATCGGATGGCGCACGGCCAAGAACATCACAGCGAGCACGGCTAAGCTATCGAAGGCAGCAGGGTACCGCATTGGGTTATCCGCTACACCTGCCCCGAACGAGCTATCAGACCTATGGTCTGTGCTCGACATCCTAGAGCCTGGTTGCTGGGGGAGGTCCCTAGACTGGGCACGCCGATACTGCGGCGCCTTCCAGAACCAATGGGGAGGATGGGACACAGGGGGACGGAGCAACATTCCCGAGCTTAAGGCCCGAGTGGCCGAGATTATGCACAAGGTCAACCGAGCGGAGGTCTTCGAGAACATGCCACCTAAGCGGCGTGAGCTATGCTACCTCTCAAAGGAAGACCAGTCGAGACCGGTGGGCTTCAAGAAGGACCTCCAAGAGGCAGCACGCCAGGGTAAGAACGCTCTGTTCGAGATGCGTCTGATGGAGGCAGCCGCTCGCAAGCGCAAGTGGGTCATCGACACTGCCCTGGACTGTATCATAGAGTACAACCAGAAGGTGGTGATCCTCACAGGGAGGAAGAAAGACTGCGAGGCTATCGCTTCCAGCCTGGAGAAGAAGCTGGCCAAGGTCGAAGACGCCGAGATGTGGTGGGGCCATGGTGGAGTAAGCACCCACGCACGGGATAAGATGGTCCAGGCTTATTCGGAACGGCCTAGTCGTGCTGCCTTCGTCGGTACCACGGATGCCTTCGGGGAAGCCATCGACGGGCTACAGCACACTGACCTGGCTATCTGTTGCCTGCTCCCCTGGAACGGTGGGCGCGTAGAGCAGATGGAGGGACGCTTCCACCGGAAGTCATCGACCCGACCCGTTCGTATTATGTACGTCATTGCCGAGGGTACAGTCGATGAACACGTCTCTGACCTTGTCTTAAGAAAACTAAACAACATCGAGAAAGCACTAGACCACCAGGAAGCCAGGGATATAGCTGACACATTAGCAGGACTAGACGACGAGGATGCGATCATCACAAGCATCATCAATAAGATGGGAGGCATGTAAGATCGAAAGAAAAGAACCACTATATTCGTTAGATTTTAATTAGCATAGGTTTTAACTGACCTACCCAGGAGATAGCATGAGCAATTATAAAGGATCTCAGACTACACTCTGGAAGTTCTTGTCTGGGATACCCAAACAGGAAGTTGTCGTAGGTATGGACCTAGCTGAGATGGATAAGCAATGGGGTGGGTGCCTCGTTAACCCAGAGAACCTGATGTATTCGGAGCGGGTACTACACCCAGCTACATGGGAAAAGTATTACAGATATGGGTGGATTACTAGGGCACGCACTCTATCTAAAAAAGGTTTGAGAACGTACCTCAACTTAAAGGAACAATCATGAAGAAACTACTTAACCCAGGGCCATCCGAAGCAGGATGGCATAGACTACAGAACGTGCTGCAATGCCCGCGTAAGTATGCACTGGACGCTGCTCAAGAGTGGGAGTGGAGTCCTCCCCTCATCAAAGGATCTCTGGTCCACCTCGGCTTGGCGCACCACTACGCACTCAAGCAGAACCCCGAGGCCGACTTGGCTACTCCAGTGGAGGCGGTGGGGCGCTTGGCCCTGGCCCAGGCCGGAGAACTAAACGATCCGAGATGGCTAGAGTATGCCGAGTTGGTCAATCAGACTATATCGGAGTACATCGATCATTGGAGAGGAGAACAATGGAGGGTCCTTCAGGTGGAGGAGGAGCTTAGGGCTCAGGTTCAGGATGATGTCCGGGGCGAGAAGTACCTCTACACCCAGCGCCCTGACTTAATCGTTGAGGACAAGTGGGGCAAGGTTTGGATCGTAGATCACAAAACTACCTACAGGATTAGCCCCAGCACAATTCGGCGGTACACTTTGTCGGGTCAGTTCCTCGGCTATCGCATACTGGGCAAAGGTTTTTTCAAAGATCGGTTTGCAGGGATTGTACTCAACATGATACAACTACCGAAGGACGCGACAGGCGGTGCTTCTTTCAAGCGACCCAACCTGGAGCCTGCTCCTGTTGCTGACGCAGACCATAAACAAACACTCATCTACGCTGAACGACTAATCAGAGACCACCAACATCTAACCGATCCGATGGACTGGCCCGCTGTCCATCACGAAACCGCATGTACGACTCCGTATGGACCGTGCCCTTTTCATCACATCTGCCAATGGGGAAATCACCAATGAAACTATACATCTTCGGAATAACCTACGGACCCTCTGGAAGTGGTAAGACCCTTGCTCTTATCCGTGCCTTCCCTAAGGGGCTATTCATTGCGCCAGAAGGCGCTCTACTCTGTGGCCAGCACCTAGCCTGGACGCCTGAAGGTAGGCTGTTCACGACCCTACAGGACGTGACAGATACTATTCGCAGGGAGCATACGAACTACCCAGCCATCATCGTTGATGACCTGTCGCTAACGCTGGACACAGAACTGACAGAGATACGCAAGAAGTTCCCTGGGTGGTCAGCCAACAGTGAACTGAACCGGCGTATCACCGTGTTACGAGATGCCGCTCGCTCGGCCCAGTGTCATGTGTTCTTCACCATGCACGAGAAGGCCCCACGCGAAGTCAAGCAGGATGGCAACACCCGCTACATCCCTGGGCACCCGATGGTCCCTGGCTGGGAGATGGCAGAGAAGCTACCCGCCATGTGTGACTTCGTTGCTCGTGTTGTCTATGACGAGACCGTACCATGGCCGTGGCCCTACCAATATCAGACTGGGCCTGACCAGAACTACGTCACTAAGGACCGCCTGGGGATCTCCCCGCACAAGTTCCCTATGAACATACGGGCTCTCCTCAAAGCCTCTGGTGCCGAACTGCCGAGGCCCAAAGAACTTCAGTGGATGGACACTGTCGTCTCGCAACTAGCCCCGAAGCTAGTACCACTCCTTGATGACGTGGACGAGATGAAAGCCCTCTTCAACAAAGTTGCCTCGAAACTCTCGAAGCATAAACCCGAGCACGTCATCTGGTGTCTTAGTGACGCCATCGACGAAGCCCAGTTACTACAACACGAATCGACAAAGGTCGAATCATTCATCAACAACCTAACATTAGGAGATACCCATGTCATCTGACTGGAGTTTTACCGCCGACTTTACCAACGTAACCGCCGCAGGAATGGGGGGAGCCCCGACTGAGGAGTGCTACTGCAAGGTGAAGCTATACGCTTCCGAGATCCGAGAGACTGCCAAGGGAGCCCAACGAGTTGTATTTCGTTGCATGGTGACCGAGGGCAAGCACGCCAGCGCAGTCATCACCGATGGGCAGAACTTCCCTACACCCGAGAATCAGATCTGCCTCCGCTACTGGAAGGCACTCCTTACTTCGATTGGCGTGACCGCAAAGGCGCTCGCTAAGAAAGAGGTCAAGATCAACGGGACGTCCCTGATGGGACGAGAAGGGTTTGTTCACTTCATCCCTGCACCCGAGGGTGGCTACAGCCAAGTGCGCTGGCTCAGTGCTCAGCAGTTCAAGACTCTGTCCGCTAAGCAGGTCGTAGAAGAGCCCGAGGCTGCACCAGCCAAGAAGGCCAAGAAGGCCAAGAAGGTTGCACCCATCGAAGTGGATGCTGCTCCTGAGGAGGAGCCTGAAGTTGTCCCTGTCGCTGCTGATTCGGATGACCCCTTGGACTTCTTGATCTAACATCTAACCGGAGGGGGTCCTGTGTAACTTGGGTAACTAGGTTGCTGCCAAGCAGGGTCCTCTCCTTTCCCTTTAGGAGAACGTATGGAACCCAAGAATTATTATGTTTATGAAATGCCACCTATTGACTTGTGGCACGGTACAGTTGACCTAGACGGACTGCCCCTTGAGTTTCGAGAACGAGCCACGAGCTTGGGCATGATCTTCTCTACCCTACACTCGGAGGATAAGTGGAGAAACCCCCCCAGGTTTGGTTTCGCGTATGAACTAGGCAACTGCGAGTTGCAGTTGTGGGCGTTCAGGAAGCTAGAGCACGCTGGGGCCACCGTAATAGCGAGCCCCACTCCGCCTAACTTTGCTGCACATGGCGAGGAACCGGTCGTAGACCATGGTATACGGTTACTTGGCTGGGAGGACTCCCCCCCGTTTGCCCCACCTGTACTGAACGCCTGTCTCTAGGAGACGGACTTAAGCAACCCCTGTCTTTAGGAGAACCTATGGAACCTCTATGCGAGGAATGCCCTTTGTGCGCCCACTGGATGGAGCGCCAAAAGTGGTCACCTGTGCCCAGTGAGATCAACCCTGGAACCGACATTATTCTGGTGGGTGAAGCTCCTCGCATGGATGATACCACTGTCCAACGGCCCTTCATGGACGCGCACGGGGTTGAGGTGGTCGAGGCTCTTCAGGCTATCGGTGAGTCCCGGAAGTCTGTCTCATGGGCTAACGTCTGTGCCTGTCGATTCCCCCACGACAAACCGGATAACTTCCTGGCTGCGCTACGGAAGACGAACCGCACCCGAGTGCGCGCAGGAAAGGAGCCCGTCCCTTCTCCGATGGACTGTTGCCGTCCGCGACTTCAGGCCGAGCTAGATGCCCATACCAATATCATAACAGTGGGATCACTAGCGGCGAAGGCGGTCTTACCTGGCAACCCGAGCCTGGGGGCCATCCGAGGTGGGCCTACCCGTGTAGGCACAACCAAGGTGCTTCCTGCTCATGCCCCTTACTTCATCCGACATAAGCCCCAATGGCGCTCTGTCTTCCGTGGCGACATCGCCAAAGCCTTCCGCTACTTCAAGGGCAAGCTACGTTGGGAAAACCCAGCAGTCTTTATGGAACCCAGTGCAGCCGACCTGCGCGCCTTCCTAGAGAAGTGCAAGGCGTCACGTACCCCTGTGTCCTATGATGTGGAGACCGATGGCATTGAGTCCATGACATGCGAGCTACGCTGCATAGGCATCGGCACCAAGGACACCGTCTATATTGTCCCCCTGCTCACAATAGGGGGCGAGCCTGCCTTCTACCTCGGGGACCTCCGAGAAGAGATGCAAGAGGTTCTCCGCTGGTTCTTTGTTGATAGTGACCTAATCAAGATAGGCCACAACGCAGGCTACTACGACCGCATCGTTATCGAGCAGCACCTTGGGGTCACCCCTCTCCCGCTTATCGATACCATCCTCCTACATAAGCTTGCTCGAAGCGAGTACCCGCATGGGCTGGCCCACATCGGGTCAGTGGAAACCGACGTACCCGCATGGAAGTCTGAGCACACGGCGACCACGGCTCAATCTGACATCGAGCTTTGGCGCTACTGCGCGACAGACGTAGCAGTAACCGCCCGCATAGCTCCTATTGTCTATGAGCAGGTGAAGCAACGGGACCAGCTTTCTCTCTACTCGCTGGACCTGAAGCTCCAGGAGATGTGCGTGGGGATGCACCGGCTAGGTGTACGCATCGATGAGGAACGACGTAAGACCCACGAGCGCACGTTGCTGATGGACCAGAACATCCAGCTTACTCTCATCCAAGAACAGGTGGGGGGCACGTTCAACCCGAATAGCCACGACCAAGTCAGGCGTCTCTTGTTTGACAAGTGGTCGCTACCAGCCCACAGCTACACGGGGACAGGGGAACCTAGCACCAATGCTGCCACCTTGCGCTGGCTGGTGGCTAACCCGCTCCTCGATGAGCAACAACGGATTACCGTAAACTCCCTACGCAAGTACCGAAAGGTGACTAAGCTACTCGACACCTACGTCCGTAAGCTCTCACCCGATGGGGGCTGGGTGGATAGCGATGGGTATGTCTACCCCGACTACAACGTACACGGTACGGTCAGTGGGCGCTTCTCTAGCTCTAACCCTAACTTCCAGAATATCCCCTACCAGCTACGGAACATCTTTGTCCCTGCGCCGGGCATGGTTTACGTAGGCGCCGATTTCGACCAGCTTGAACTGCGCTTAGCCTCGGCACTTTCAGGTGCTACCCACTACCTGGACGCTTTCGGGAAGAGGGAGATAGACCCGCATAACCTGACAGGCGAGATGATGTTCGGGGATGAGTTCTGGTCAGTCGACGGAGCACCTGACACAAAGCTGGGTAAAGGCTCCGGTCAGTTCAAGTCCTTGCGGGACCTAGCTAAGACCATCTGCTTTGCCTCTCTCTATGGGGCAGCCCCTCCTAAGGTACATGAGCTTCTCATGCAGGCCGAGGACAAGGCTGGCAACTTACTTTATGCCCACTACTCCATCAGGGAGGTTAGGGCACTACATCGGCGGTGGCTTCGAGCAGCACCTCAATTCGAGGCATGGTGGGAACAACAGCTAGAATACTGGCGAATCAATGGCTATGTCGAAGAGCCTGTTTTGCGCCGCCGCCGATACTTTCATCAAGAAGACTTCAACGCTATTGTTAACTTCCCCGTGCAAGCGGGGGGGTTCAGTATTGTCGCGCAAGGTATGCTCGACTTAATCAAGGAGGTCCCGTTTATCCCTAAGGAGAGGCGGGGGCTTGTTAACCAGTTGCATGACGCGGTGCTATTACAGGTACCGGAGGCCCATGCAGACACGGTCAAAAGGATAGTTACTGACTGCTTAACCCGGAGGGTAGACGGACTCCCCGTCACCTTTACGGCTGATGCACACGTAGGCTACTCTTGGGACCAAGTATAGGAGATCGAATGTCCATTCCACATATCACAGGGATACACACTAATATCAAGTTTCCCTCATCTATCGTAATCAACAACCTAAGCCCGCATGTGCTGGTCACAGGCGCGAACGGATCGGGGAAGACCGCTCTCATCAACGCCCTTGAGCTAGCTCTAACAGGGGAAGCCCGCGACATTGGTGGCCGCTCCTCCTCTCGGACAGGCTCGATCTTGTCCAACCTGATCCCCCCAGGAGAGGCGAGCCTCTTCAGCTATGTCACCTTTAGTGACGGCACCGAGGCTAGCTGGGTACTAGAACGGGGCAAACGAGCGAAGCACTCACCCCCACCTCATACGACAGTGCTCCTGATGAAGGAGATCTTGAATGCCTTAGGTGGGAGTAAACTCTCTATTGCCCGCTTCCTTATCCGATACTTCACCATGACAACTAAGTACATGTCCCAGGGTGAGGGGTTCCTGAATGCCATCGAGTTCCTCGCTGCCGAGGAGAGAGCGCGCAAGACGCTTAACTCCTGGAAAGCCGAGTATAAAGCCCTGGCTACGGCGCTAGAAGTCCTTGGCGCCCACGCAGAAGGGGCCTCGGCCCACACCGCCAAGGTAACCAACCTCCTCGCGATGCAACGCCTGCTTCGACTCCAGCTTGATAATAACCTTACGGGGTGTGGAGTCTGTGGCAAGACCGGCGCTATGGAGACCTTCGGGGCTCGTCTCGCCAAAGTGGAAGGGGCTATAGCAAAGCTTGGGGGAGCCCAAGTCCCCGAGCGGGTAGAGGCTCTCCAGCACGCGCTCGCAGAGACCCAGGTCCACATCGACCAAGCGACTGAAGCACTCGCGTTCATCCATGCTCAAATCTATGAGAAGGTAGAGTTTGTGGCCATACCCATCTTCCAACGGCTCGTCTCGGAAAGGATGGCGGAAGCGGTTGGGGTGACTACCACGAAGCAGCATTACTTCATCGGGTTCCTCGTTGAAGACCCGGATAACGAGCGTCAGGTGTGCCCTCACATCAGTGGGGCTGAGCTAGTACGCATGGCGTGCGCCATTGCCCGTGCCATTATCGATACGATGGACCAGCAACCTGAGCCCTTCTTCCCTGTTATGATCACCCCAGACCGAGGGATCGACCCGAAGACGCTGAAAACCCTGATGTTGACTTTAAGGGAGGTTCCTGCTACAACTATCTTGCAGAATCCCACGCAACCCCGAGGCCGTCCGACTACCGGCTGGACTCGGATTATTCTTGGCTCAGACCAGATAGAGGTTATCCGCGATGGCATCGACGCCAAAGAACAAAGCAGTGTCGGATAAAGTGTCTAAGCTAGCGGGGGAAGGCTACAAGCAAAAGCAAGCTGTAGCCATTGCCTTGAACATGAAACGAGAAGGTAAGCTAGGCCCCAAAGGTGGCTACAAGAAGGAGAAGTCGTAATGGAAAAGGACACGGAAGAAGATAAGTATGATGTATCTAAGCTCAGTCTAGAGACTCTGAAGAACCCTAAGATGCTCATCGCAGGGGCTATTGCAGCCCTGGGTGGGGTCATGTACGCGGGCGACGGGTTTACCTTCGAGTTCTCTACTTGTGTAGTAGAGGAAGACGAGACTGCCTTAGAGGTTATTGAACTGGAAGCTCCTGAGGAGCCGCAGGAAGATCCCGAGGAAGCTCCTGAGGAGCCTGAAGCTGCGTCGGGATAGGCGTGCCAATCAAAGCGGCCACCTGCTGTATGTCCGCCATCCGAGTTCCGAATAAAGATAAGGTGATAGCGATCACGATCACGATAGTCTGAGGGTTGACGAGACTCTTGAGCCATTGCCTATGTGCGATTTGTGCCTTGGTCTCTAGCTCTTCCCTACGAATACGGTACTCGCGTGCGTCCTTCTCCCGTTCCTCAAGCAGGTCCATCATACGGATCTGTTGGGTGGATAGGATCCCATGCCGCTCTTCCGCCCGGTCTCCCATGACATCTATCTGGATACCGATCTTAGACACGTCGAGCTTCAACGTATTGACATCGGTCTCTAGTAGGGAAATCCGTCGACCATGTTGATCTAGCTCGCTCATAGTTCACTGCCCTCAAGAAGAGTATAGGTGAAATGATCCCCATAACGCGAGCAAGACCTCCTGACAATAGCCAGTAGTTCCGCATAGTCATGCGGGTTCGCGAGCACTTGGCATCCGGCTGACCACCGGTCTACATTCTGAGAAGTAGAGTTAGCGTTAGCCCGGTGGATATTGATACCGTAGACACCCGAAGAAGTGTTCCCCTCCCAATCAAGGATCTCGTCCTTGTTGTTGTCGCGCCAGACAGAGATAGGCTTAGCCTGGACAATAGCGTTGTAGCCCTTGTGTAGCCCTAGTGTATAGGCCCCTCGGTACTGTCCAGGTACTACGATGGCGCTCCCACGCACGTTGAGAGGGTTCTCGCGGTAGTATACACCTGGGTCTGTAGTGCAGGGCCAACGGCGGAAGGTCCAGTGCCCCCACTCATCGCACCATGTACAAGTCATCCAGTCATTAAACCCGTTAGAGAGAGGGTCGGGATGTCGGATACCCACGAGGTTGATCGACTCGGGACGGCAGAACCAAGCATAGCTCTTGCGTACCATGGCCTCTTGTACGTTATCTAGTGTAGGTAGATTCATTTTCTCGCTCGGTTCTTGCTCTGGGCCTCAAACCCCGAGATCTTACCCCCCTTATGGGAAGCGTCTAGTTTGTCGCCGTTGCCATGCGTGCCCTTGTCCCTGTTGTACTGCTGGAGGTCTTTCCGGTAGTCTTTCCGGGACTCGGAAGCGTTGTCCCGTAGGTACTCCTTCCGGTAGTTTCTCCGTACCGCTTTTGTCTTGGCTTCTTGAAGCCCCATCACCCCTCCAGCTTACCGGCCTCTTCTAGTTTATCATACACCTGCTGGACGAGTGGCTCTAGCGTACTACGTGCAATAGCCTGGAGCAGTATCCCATCTAGAGCTTCAAAGGGGAGACTCAACCAAGGGGGTAGACCGTTCCACTTCAGGAAGGTGTCCGCTTGAACTGCCATCTCTTCGATGACCTCTTCCATCTTCCCCCACCCTGGGAGGGCGTCTGCTGCAACTTCTAGGATTAGCTCTTCTGCTAAGGACTCAAGCACGTCTAGCTTGATCCCCAGGAACGGACCGCGCTCTTCCTTACGCTCTTCCCTACGCTCTGCTCGGAGAGCTTGACGCGCTTCTCTAGCTAGGGTCTGGCGCTCTTCCTTAGTGAGTAACATCGTTAGATCACCTTACCGTATGTGAAGGCAACGCCTTCGATTTGCAGCGACCAAATATCAATGTCGTGATTCGTTACCATATGAAGCTTTAGAATGAACAGATCGCCTTCATATAAGTCTGCTATCTCGAAATCGTATGAAGTCACGGCCGGTTTGTTGATTGTCGTACTAACCGTATTGGTCGTGTTTACCGCTGCGACAGTATCATAGGCTGGTGTGTCGCCTACTGTTCGAGGGATTGGTGTCGGTAGGCCAGTAGAATCTGCAATCAGGACACCGGCAACTGGCTGTCTGATTAAACAACAGGCCAGATCGATACCCGCCTGATTCGCATCATGGCTGAAGGTTACATTAAAACGAATCGGGAAAGCAGTACACAGACCGCCCGGCACATTGAACTGAAAGTTGATAAAGTCATCCTGCGTGTCCAACCGGCCCTTCTTTACCTTATGGTTCCACCCGGTTAGTGACGCTGCGGCTATTCCAGTCCCGACCCCCACTGTGTAATCCTTGGCCCCCGCACCCTCTCCCCACATATTCCCAGCACCAAACAAAGTCTGACGCCATTTGGCTAACCCATCGGCTAGTTGCTGGCCCTGCCTGTTAAAAGCGGTGTTGGAGGTGCCTAGCCGGAAACGTTCAAATGTCGGCGCGGTGCCCAGTGTCGTGGCTATGCGCACTCGACACCACCGACCCGTGACCCCATTGACGCTCTCCTCGGACCAGGCGGTATCCGAGTCAATTCCGAAGTAGACCTTCTCGCTGGAGTTTCCTCTCAGGAATACGTTGTTAGCGTAACGATACGAATCAACTTCGCTCACTGCCAGTACTGAAATCTCTGTCCAGACCGCAGCCGCTGTCTTGATCTCGAAGATAAAACTACCCCCACCTAAGCTCGCCCCCGCCTGTAGCACCGAGAGGGAGTAATGCCTCAAACCTGCTAGGCTGCTGTCCTTCCGTAGCGTCGTCCAGGCAATAGAGTTCCCGGTTGCTCCACCAATTTTATCCTGAAAAGCTACTAGAGAACCTGACTTGCTAGCAGCGTCAGCAGATACATCGATGAAGTTTCCCCCATCGTTTGTACCATCGGCAGTGTCATCAGTGGTCAGGACGTACATTCCGGTCGAATATGAGCCGCCTTCTCCCGTTGCGAAGCTTGAGCCTCTTTCGGGAAAACCATACTCAATGTTAGTCCCGAGGGTTCGCTGAAGGCTGTCGGTCGTGTCGTTGGCCTCCTGGAAAAACGACATACCAAAGTCAGCCCCGGCTGCAACGGCTGGAGGATAAGAATAATCAGGCTGGTGACTAGCTGTAATTCTAACGACACTCCCAGCACCTGTGAGGCCAGAATCAACGAGCACCGAATATACTCGTTGGTCCATCTTGCCGCCCAGGACTTCGAGAGCTACCCCATCAGCGGTAATATTAATTGAATTTTCAACGTTGAACGTATTGATACCAAAGATAATAGCCGTTCCGCCATCCATGCGAATCGCATCAGTCACGCCTCCAGTACCTAGCGGAGATCCCCCGTTGCCGACATTCATATCAACTAGCTGAAACCTTCCACCATCACAGAGCGCGACGGCATTAATTACTGAGGCTGTCCCGTCAGGAGGAACATGCAATGATTCAAGTGCTATGACGCTAGGTACACCTGGGATCCCAGACCCTTTGACTCGTAGGACACTATTCAGGCCTCCTTTGTCGCATCGAATCTCTGCGCCGATGATCTTTCCTGCTCCCTCTTTTACTAGGCCATCCCCAGCAGAGGCGCCTGCTCCCTGGTCTCCGAAGAAGTTGCAGTTGTATATACTGAAAGTAGGCGCTGCAACACCGGTATATCTTACCGCTGCAAGGTTAATTGTCGACGGAACAAGAAAAGTAAACCCATCAACCTGAGACTGGTCAGAAACCGTGAGAATATCTACTACGGCAGCGTGGAATCCAATGGTAGTCTCTAGCCAACCACCTTGACTGATAAGTGTAACACCTGTGGGAAGCGTCAAACCACTCTCAGGATATGTGCCAGGCCTCACGATGATAGCCTCACCGCTGCCAGCAACAGCTAGAGCGGCACCTATTGTAAGATAGGGCAGGTCTTGTCTACCGCTCGCAGCCGTTCCATCGTTTCCGTTAACCGCGTCGACCCAGACTGTACTACCTGTATCAATAGCACCACCAGCAGCCCCGCTGGCTGCTGCGGTCAGCCGACCTTTGGTGTCAACTGTAATGTCTGCCGCAGTGTAACTACCCGCCGCTACGGCAGTGGTTACAAGCGCAGGGGCAGGGTATGTCCCGGTTAAGTCTCCGCCAGCAGCCCCACTCGGGGGGCCACCTGTCGGAAGGGGGGGCCAAGTCTGTGCCATAAAAGTATCCTCTAAGCTATCACAACGTCATCAATCCAAACAGCATCGGTGGGAGTGCTCGCAGAGCCATCCTTAGCATATCGCCATTCAAAAGTATTCAACCCAGCAGCACAGTTCAGAATGTAGGGCGTCCATGGCGTTGAGCCGGACCACTGGGTAATAAAAACCCCGTTATGAAACAACTGCAAGAAATCAAAGCCCGTTTCCGTTTCCGTCTTGAGCTTAAAAGATAACGCCTCAATAGCAGTCAACCCGTTGTTTATATAAAACAAGCTACTCGTCTGGCCATCGCCAATATCGCCACTCTCCGCCGCGTTAGGGGCTGATCTGAAAGTGGTATTCTCTACAAACCAGTTCGCATCTCCTGAGGTAGTAAACCCCGCAGGTAGGCTTAGCGCTCCGTCGAAGTTCTCAACGATCGCGTCACTGCTGCCACCACCCGTAGCTGGGGGCGGCGGCCATGCCTGTGCGCCTCCGGTTGGTGGTAGCCAAGTCTGTGCCATGAGGCTCTCCTAAAGCTGTACTTCAGCCCAAACGTCAACGAGGATAGTGTGGCTACCTCCGGCCACTGTATCAAGCATAATGCCTGCGGCTAGATTACTATCTATACCGATCTCTGCCGGGGCAATTGGGGCCACCTCGTACATAGCGCCCCCACTCGCAGCAGGGTTATCAGCGATGGAAGCAGCAGTAGCAGACGCGGTTAGCGCCGCCCCAGTGTTTGCATAGAAGACGTCCTCGTCCTTAGGCGTACTTGCCATCGGAGAGAGGGACTTGTCTGCCACATAGAGGTTAATGGTGCTCCCCGCAGGTCCCCCGGCTTCTAGCCGACACTTCACATGACGGATCTCCCCACGGATGCTGAGATCAAACAGGGGGAGTGGCGTCAGCCATTGCACACCGGCCACAGCGTCGATCACAAAAACTACCTGCTGGTGCCTCTTTACTGCACGTAGATACTGTGCCATAAGGCTCTCCTAGAGTGGTGTTGTAAGCGATACGAGTAGAGCACCGTCAGCTACACCAGGGGCTGAAGTTATTTTAATTGTCTTAGCCATTGGACGCACGATGGCAGTAACGTCTGCAATAATCGCTGCCGCTTCAGGAGCAGTTACCGAAGCGTCATAGAGCTTCCCTGCGTCACCGCCGACACCCGCAGCGCCCACGATCCAGAGATCCCCGAAGCCACCTTGTGCCCCACTGTCCACAGTAGCCACGTCGACCCCCTCTACAATCTTCCAGGGCAATGCTACACCGTAAGATTCGGGTGGGATAACATGCTTAGCAATAAGCAACCGACCATCCGCAGTCCTAGGACTGCTGGCGTCAGCCAGGGCTACGGTGCCCATGCCCCCGGTAACCCCACTAATATAGAGGATGTCATTTGTGTCGATGGTCACCGTGGTCGATGGGTTGTATACCTTCACCGCTTCTGTGTAGTTAAAACTTCCGCCAGGCTTAACCCATTTATTTTTCAAGTTACCCACAACTATTCTCCTTCAAGATAAAGGGTTAAGCAGCCGCTTTCCCCAACTGCGCTAGTGCGATTAGCATTTGCTGTTTCATACTCAACTACGAACTGGACATCCTTCTCGGGAGGTCCTGTCTTTAGCCACTTTTTCATGGCTGAAATTGTCTTCACGATATTGTCTAGGTCCAAAGCTTCCACAGGGTTATCCGCAGGAGCAGGGCCTGTTGCTACAGGCAGATCACCGAATGAATATTTCCAACGGCCTTGAGCATCTTTAGTTTTCTTCAGCATAAGGCCCCCTAAATCATCGGGTAAAAGCATTGTACGGTAAGCCGGGCATCCCCAGCCGTACCTGCGGCTTCCCATCGCAGTTGAACTGTGTCGAATACACCTAGCGCGGAAGGCCATAGTGTGGCACTGAGAAGAGCGCCAATAGAACTCCCCGTATCGTCTCGTACGACCGAGGCCACGATAAAGAAGTTACCGACGATTGCGGCCTTGGCCTCGGCAGATACACCGGTCATGGGCCAAGCTAAAGAAGTCACTCCCGCAGGCAATGTGACGGATTTCTCAAAAAGCTGCTGTCCCGTACCATTAAGTTTACCCGCAGGGTTCGCCTGGAGAGTCACAATACGTTCTGCTGGAGGAAGCGTAGCATCCCCTTGGTCGATAACACCCCCAACGACTAAGACGAGGGGGTGACCTCCTGCGTAGTAGTCGTAGATAAGGTCTAGGTCGCTGGTGTAAAGATTAGTATTGGGGTCCAAGAAGACGTGGCTAAGCGGGACCGCCCCTGGGATCTTGGCTGAAGGGTCAAGGCTCTCTCGGGTCACCTGAACTATTTTCCAGGGAAGGATAACAACGTACTCGCCTGCTGAGGCGCTGTGTCGTGCGACATAGAGGTTGTTGAACCCAGGGATGGAGCCACCCGACATTTGGATCGCAGGAACTACCTCTAGGTGAGCACCGAATTGACTATTCACCCCCACGATCATATCAGCACTGATGTCAGCACCGGCATGGGCGAGGATACCCTGGGCTAAAGGCTCGTTCACAACAGGGTTAAGCGCGTTTTGCTTAATATTTGGCACTATCTTTCTCCAAGAACCGACACCCTATCTTCAGGGAGGGTTACTTACCTCTTCGGTAAGCTAGCCTTATGTCGGGATAAGTGTAACATAAAAAACTACTTGAAGGGCTCCGGTTCGTAAACTTTTAGCCCAGAAGCGGGACCGCCCTCTGATTCTGCTTGCTTCTGGTAGGCTTGTCTCCGAGCCTCGGCTTCCCTCGCGATCCTATTCGCTATGTAATCCCGGCTACGCTCTGGATCGCTCACATATATCCGAGCGGCCCCCGAGAGATCGCCTAGCATGTAGGCAATACCCTTCTGCATACTCTCTTCCCACCCAGGGTTTGCCCCATAGTAGAGGCGCATAAGGTTGGGGATCTCGTTACCAAGTATAGGCGTAGCCAAGAGCATTTCCCGTGCAGTCGGATTTAAGTAATAGCCCCGCTCATCTGCGACCACCAGTTCCTGGAGGAAAGGTAGTTTATTAGCCAACCGGGCCATCTCACGTAAGTTCGCAGGAGCGCGGCGACCTCCTGAAGGGTGCTTGTAGGTAAAGCCGCCCCCTTCGGTATGTTTCTCGTACAGCGCCCCCGTGAAGGCCCTGTACCAAGGGTTAAGGTGGTCCAGGAGCAACTCATCGAATATCTCCTCACGAGCATCTCCGGTCAGCTTAAGGTGCTCGGAGCCTAATGCTGTCGCCGCAGTCCCCACCACTCCGTGCATCAGGGTGAGGTACATGTTGATGGTATCGGGAGTACCAAAAGAAGGACCCACACGAAACATAGTAGTCACGTCTTCGCCCGTTTCCGCTAAATGCCTACGCTGGAACTCGGCGCCCACGGTGTTCGCTATCACAGGGCGCCCACCCGACCACCAGGGTTTATCTTTTAGGTTGGTGTACTGAACAGCCTCTGCGAAATCAAGTTCCTGGTCGCCCTCTTCCCAAGCGATCCATTCGGGGAAACCGTAGACGGTCTGTCCCATCTTTCTGGCCCGGTTGAGTCTCGACGTGCCTAGAATCGCTTTCTTCGTGGCCTCACCCGCAGAGAAAGTCAGGGGCTCAATCAGAGCGTTCCCCATTTGTCCCATTGCCAGCCTGGTCCAAGGGTAAAACCCGGCAAACTGGGCGAGGGTGTCCATCTCCCATTTGGTGATCCCGTGCCGCCAATCATATAGAGCCTCGGCTACCGCCTTTCGTGAGACCTCTTCCGTAGACTGCCGACGTAGCCGGTGCTCCAGGTAAAGCGCTGCCCGCTGGTGGTTCTGGGTTTGAGCAACTAGCTCGGTCATGGTCCTTTGCCATTGTTGCCACGCTTTCTTAGGGGTGCTAAAATAAGCCCCCCACTTACTGGGCTGACTTTCCTTTGCCCATCTGCCAGCTTGCTCGCGGAGGTCCTTACTGAACATGATGTCGAAGACGTTATTCTCCTGCATCTCTGCTATAAGTCGCGCACCACTTTTGGGACCATCGACAGTTTCCCATAGCTCGTCCATGTGCCGCCCACTCAAGATCCGCTGGACGGGAGGGTTTAGCATGGCATTCAGTGGGGTAGTTAAGCTCGGAACGCCCGCTTTTGCCGCAGCCTCACCCATCCCTTCAATCGCAGCCGCAACTCTAGGGCCGATCCCAGGAATGTAGGTGAAGGCGTTATGAAAAGTCATCGGGAGGGCCCCAGACAAGTAGATAGCCCCTTTGTCCGCTCCCCCCTTTTTCCGCCGAATACTTAAGAGGCCTTCCGGCATCAGCATCTGGGCAACGTCGCCTACGCCTTGGTTCATAAAATAGCCGGGCCGGGGGTAGATAAGCCCTCTTGTCACCGAGGTCCTCCACAGACGTAACCACTTACCCAAGTGGTCTTTATTTATATCGTCAAAGCCTCCGGTTCGCGGGGAGGCGGAAAGGGCCTTGATAGCATCATCGAGTTCTCCCTCTAGCTGCCGCTTAAGTGGGTGCGGGACGTAAACAGCGGCCCCTGTCATCTGGTCTTCGCCTAACCGAATAAGATCCTTGTTTAAGTTATTCGCACTTTTAAGTCGATCCACCACATAGGGCATGATGTCCTTATCGAAGGTCATCCCCCATTTCTCAATGGCAGAGATAGCGTCCGAGGCGTCAAAACCAAGTCCCCCCGAGGTCAGTAGTACCTCAAAAGTGTCTCTCCCTGACTCGGATGTGGCTTGGGAGAGGATAAAGTTTGCCTTTAATGCTGCCCCCTGTGTCATGGCTGGTCCGAGGGCCCGGACAAGGTTGTCATTTGTAATCTTGAAGTTCTGGCCCGCTAAGACTGCGCGGGCGAGCATCGAGCGTGCGATATAGTCTGGGTAGAGCACTTCCTTCTCGCCATCGGCTAGTATCCTATAGATGGGTTTGCCACTAGGCCCAGCTAGCGTCTCTCGACTTATCTTACCCTTAAATGCTGCAAGGGTACTTTTAACCACTCCTGTAACGAGGTCCTCCCAGGACTGGGAGCGGAGCACTTTGTCATAAACAAGGGCGTAAATCGTACCGGCCTCTGCCGCCTGGGTGTGCATATTATTGGGCAAGTAAGATAAAGCAGCGGCACGGAACACTGGGTCCTTACTAAGGACCTCTTGCGCCTCTTTTCTTGTCATGCCCGAAGTGATACCTATGACATAGGACTTAAAGTTCTGAAACGGGGTGCTACCATTTGTTTTATTGAAGCTTGCAACTCGGGGACCTACCTTTAGGTTCTCCGTTGTGTCCATCGCCAGTGCGATCTTAGTCCCAAAAAGCGCAGGGTCATCTGCCCCCGACCTGATTAGATATTCGGATAGCTCGTAGTCCCAGTCGGGACCCCGTATTGCGTGTCTGCCCGCCTCTATCTGCAAATGGTCTTGCCATGGACCAAGGCGGCTGCGAGCAGCGTCAAACTTACTACCAAAGTCGGCCACCCTTTTTGCTATATAGGCCAATATCTCCTCGGGACGAGCCCTACTCAGGCGCCTTAATGACAGGTTGTCCTGCCAGGCGCGTAGTAACCCTCGGGCTAAGTCGAGGGGAGCATCGACCTCCTTGTAGGCACGTTGGGCCAGCCTGCGGCTAATATCTTTGAGTAGGTCAAATTCGGCTTCGGAGATGTCCATCTGGTCTTTTGCAAGCCGCTTGCGGAAGTTCCGAGTCGCTGGGTTAATCATCAGTTCTTGGAGCAATTCATCTACGTGATCGGACCCAAACCTCCCTCTGACCTCATCCAACCATTTCTTCGTGGCAAACTGTATTGTCTTACGATCGCCCGTGACCTTGTAAAAGGGGTTTAAGTCCACTTGGCGTAGCTTAGCTGCGTCTTCTAGCTCTTCCACTGTCTTCGATAAATGCTTCGCTAGGTGCCCGTAGGCGTCTCGAACTGTCTCGACCTGGCCTATCATCGAGTCAATCACTTTAGGGCTCGTGTGTTGCACAATCCGTTCGCGAGACACGATCTCTTGGGCACCCTCCTTAATGGATGCGGTGACTTTCTTCGACTTTGGGAGACCTTTGACGGCCTCTCTAGCGGAGAGTAGAGTGGCTTGGGTCGCCTTTAACTCTTTTCCTGCTGCGAGTACCCCCGCCTCCATCCAGGCTGACTTCACTTGGGGCCGCAGTCGATCTGTACGTCTGTTCAGGGCCGCTAGCTCTTTAGCTAAGATCTTCTTATCCTTAGCTTTTGTTGCTTTTGCTAGCTTATCAGCTACTTTTGGCTTCTTACGAAGAGCGCCGTAATACTCCTTAAACTTAGCGAAGTTCGCTTCGGCTTTCTTCATCAGGGAAGCCGCAGTTGCATGTATGCTTTTGCCCGATGTCGCTCCGATGGCTTCTGCCGCCTTTATCCAGTTGACCTGGGCCTCGGCCTCTTTTAGCTCTGCCGCAAGCAAGTTCGTTAACAAGTCGATGGCGTCTTTTTCTTGCTGGGCGCTCTTAAACGTCAGTTTATTTGCTTTTATCGCGTTACGAACTACCCTTTGCTCGGTGAGTGCCTTCGTCCCTGCGACTTTATCCGCTTCCCCTACAAGGGCCTGCAAGGGACCAGCGATACTAAAGGAGCTACCTGCACCTACACCCCTGGCGGCTGACTCCAGGGCCTGGATGACTTTGGCTTCCTCAATATAACCTTGCTCTGCTAGCTTGTGTATCTCCTCGAAGATCGTTTCTACCGTAAGCGTATCTGCTTTTTGAGCCTCCCTAAGTTTCTCTACGAGAGCAGTTGTTGCGTCTTCAGCCCTCTTTGTGCGGAGGCCAGCGGCACTGATCTCGGCCACTCCCGCAGCCTTAGCGGCTGCTCTAGCAGAAGCCTTCACGGGGGCCAGGGCAAGCTTAGGGGCAATAAACATCGCAGTGAAAAGGTCTGGTTCGATCAATGTTAGTAGGAGAGCTGCGGCAAAACCGGCGTTTGCCTTGGCTGTTTGACTACTTTCCTCAAAACCGAAGAAGTCGGCGGTCGCCTCTCCAAGAGCCTCGGCGTCATGGAAGACGTTATAGTTCTTCCCCTGCCTCATGAGATGCTCAATGCTACCCCACTCCACATCAGCCCTGGGGTCTAAGGCCCATGAGAAGAACGGCTGCCAAGGCCCGAAGTTAAAAAACCAATCAAGGTTACCCGTACCCAGTTGCTCGGCTGTCCTGGCATAGTGGAGCGCACCATTCCCCATCCCCTCGATAGTTTGGGGGTAGAGGACTCGGGCAATAGGGGCCCTGAACTGGGCAATAGAATCGTAGCCCTCTTCATCAATCGCTCCTGTGGCTTTCAGCATCTTACCCAGGGTAAGTAGCGCCGAAGACCAAGCCAGGGGGTCCTCCCCTTTTCTGAGTGCCTTAGAGAACTTTCTCGCGTCCTTCAGGAAGAGCACCGTGTTCAAGCTTTGGTGTTGTACTTGGGCAACCTCGTCCGAGGCCCTTTTTTTAGCCTCCTCCACGATGCGCCGCTTCTCTTCGGGCGTTCCCTTTTGGTTTAGAGCGATTATAGACGAGTAGCCTGCCCTCTGGGCCAACTCAGAGCGAATCCCGTAGTCGTAAAAGTGCTCCATCGCGTCAAGATCAATCGTTGGTAGGCCATTTGAGTGGAGAGTCTGTGGGATTATTAGCTGCTTACCCGCTACAGACTCGCCCCGACGTAGCTTCTGGGCGGCTCTCGCTTTATACAACCTACGGTACAAAGGCCGGTCTTCCGGGTCAATCTCCGACACTGGGGTCTGTTCCCAGGCTTGAAGGTACTTATCATAGTTGGGGTCATGAGCAAGGCCTGCCACATTGCCAACCGCAGTTCCTGTATAGAGGCCACTTAGGTTCTTCTTCAGTGCATCGGCTGCCTTAGACTTCTTCCACCCAGGAACCTCGTCACCAAGTTCCCCCGTCTCTACGACAAAGGGTATCCGAGTGTACTCTGGAGCCCCCAACGTACCTACGTCTCGTGTGACTTGCTGGTCGAATTGTTCTAATTGCCTAGATCTTGTCCTACCCTGCCTGTGACCTGCCCTTAGCTGTCGGTGTAACTCGACTAAAGTTGGCTCCTTAGCGGGCTTCTGCTTAGTCCCGTAGCGGTTAACCGCCTCGTACTTGTAGATGTCCTTTACTTCTTCCCGGAACGCAGGGGCAGCAAATGTCCCCTCCGTGACCTCTTTTACCAACCAATCAGCAAACCTTTCATGATCTTCTTCGTCCTGAGTGTGGAAACCATATTTAGGCCCCTCCTCCACAAGGAGCTTCTGTAGAGCAGAATCCCGTGAGGCCTTCAGGCGAGGGGCTATCGCAGTGACATAGTCCGCTCGGTCTTTTTCTGTCGCGATTAGCTGCCCTAAGCCCTCAGGGCTGGTGTCAACTGGCTCAGGAGGAGGCGCCCCGCTGATGCGCTCGCGTATCGCCGCTGTCTGTTTTTCGCTAAGGGGCATTGTTGTTAAACCTCGTTGTTACGGCTTTCCCCCTATCTTTAGCGAAGATCCCTCTTGATAGCTGTCCTGTAGACCGACCTCGCGTGCTCCCCATCAGTGCTTCTTCCGACTCTTCCTCAGTAGGCACTTCCGGTAGCAGCTTTGCTTCGTCCGCCACAGTTTGGGGAGACCCCCCTGTAGGTAAGGCTGCCTCTTCTCGATCCGACCGCGCTTGCGCCAACACATTTGATACTGCTTCTTCTGCCGCAGCGGGCTGCTTAGGCGTGGCTTGGTTTCGTCGCTTCAACTCTTCATAACGTAGGACTTCATCTGGGTTTATGGCGTCTTTCCCGTAACGCTCGCGAGTCGATTCCATCGCAGCCAGATCACCCTGTTCCCCTTCTAGAAGGGGCGCTTCGCCCATGTGCTCTACAGGCAGGATGTCTTCAAGGCCCTCGCCTAGCGGGTCATCGAAGAAGACCTGATCGACCTCCTTTAGCCCAATGTCCGCCTCATCTTGCTTATACCTGCGGGCGACTGCCGCTTTAATCCTCTTGTTCACCTCTTCACGAGGAGTCATCGGGGTAGCAGGGGCCTCAGGAGATGGCGCCTCGGGAGCCGCTTCGTGGCTAATGTCAGCTACGTCCAAACCTAGCATCTGGGCTTTATCTTCGGGAAAAGGGGCCCCCCTTGTTTTAAATAGACCTCCTTTTAGGCTAGCTTTAAACTTCTTCATCCCAGCTTGGGGGTAATCCACCCATTCCGTGTCACCCACCCTTCGGGTAGTCACTTCGTCTCCGTCCAGTCGGTACTCCCAGTCATCGTCGCCATCGACTGTGATAATAGTGCCGGGGGCCTCGGGGGCAACTGCTGCCGCCTCCTCGGGGGCCTCGGTCACAGGAGTCTCTGTCTCCACCGCAGCGGCAGGTTGAGCCGCTTGCGCGGAGGCAGCCACTTGCTCCCCGCGCCGAGCACCCTGGGCTAGTTGTCGCCCGGTCTGCTTTTCCTGCCGCCGGGCTTTCCTCCGCTCAATCTGGGCCACACGTAGAGCAGACCTCTTTTCCACGTCTGAAAAGGGCCTATCCTGTGCTGTACGCCCGTACAGTTTTTCCATGTGAGCGACAAACTCGGGGGTCTCGTAAATGTCTTCTCGTGTTTCCTTAATTGGTCTAGGGTGTCGTCCAATAGGACCACGCCCCATGACCTCATCAATCAGAGACTGTTGATCAGCGGTTAGGCCGGATGCGCCTGCACCTTGTGGCCCCCCCGATAGGGCTGCGCTCATCGCTTGTAGCTCGGCTTCACTGGCGCCTTTAAATGGGTCTGCCACCCCCACCGGGATCCCGCGTCTCTTCTGCTGGGCATCCTCAGCGGCCTTATCCAAGTCATACTTCTCGGCGTATTCTTCGTGAGCAGCCTTCTTTTGGTTGTATAACGAAAGGGCTTCCACTAAAGGTGTTTTGTCGTCATAACTCCCGGCATCCGTAGCCCTATGCTCTAGCTCCTGGAGAAACTCCTCCGGTGACATTCCCGATGCCTCTGCATATTTTTCCATGTACCCAAGTGCCTCTGCGGGCACCAACGTCCGCATCTGGGCAGCAAACGGACCTATCTGGGCGTCTACCCAAGGGGCGTCAGCCGTGGCCCCAAGTTGTGTCTGCAAGGCGGGGGAGAGGTTCGGGTACTTTAGCGTGACATGCTCCTCATGGAGATCCCTTACCCGCTGCTCCTCACCTGCGATGGCCTCGTACTCGGGACCCACTCTCGCCTCGGCGATCTTGTAATCACCCTGTAGGGCGATCTCTGCCATCTTATCCCGTTGGGACTGTGCTGCGGCTAGCCTCTTTGAATCCCCTGACTGTTGGGCCTTTCTGACAGCAAGTTCAGCCGAAAGTAACTCGTTGAGGCTGGTAATATCTGCGTCAATCTCAGAACGAGAACGGTGGTAGGGTGAGGTCGTTTTAGAATACTCCTTGGCCGCTCGGGGGTCTATGCCCCCCATTATGTCACCGAAGATGCCGAACCTGCGGCGCACTTCGCCCAAGGTGTAGTCCTTCTTCAGGCGCTGGAAGTCGTCTACCGAATCGGATAATGTTGGGTCTAATACCATTTGTCTCTCCCTCTCACCCGGTTAAGGCGCCTAGTCCTGCGGAAATGGGGCTCCCTTCTTTCGCTGTCGCTAGTGCAACCCCTGCATCGGCTACTTTGCCCCAATCTGCTCGTCGCCTGCCTACCTGCTTCTCCAACATGCCCAGGGCAGCCTGCCCTTGAGCCTGTTTAAGTTGGTGACTTAAGCCATAGGCGTCCTTTGGGTCTACCCCAGAGGCAATTTGTTGGTCAAGCTCCCCCTGTGTCAGCCCTGCATTCGCGGGGTCTGCGGCTGTCTGCGCTGCGCGTAGGGTTATATCTTTCATCCGAGCACCCGAGCGCATTCCGCCCAGTGCCCCTCGCTTATAATCTCCTAATGCCATGTTATCTCCTATCTACCGAAGACCCATCCCCGGTTCGCGTCCAGCTTCCGCTTGGGCGCTTTGTTCTAATTTAACTAGCTCGGCTTGGAGTAGCTCGATCTGACTTTTTATCTCTTCTGCTCGCGCCATATCTGCTTGAATGGCTTGGCGCTCCGGGGCTATGGCTGTGGCTCTTCGGGCTGCGTCTAAGATAGCCTCCTGGCCACTGAACTCCCCATAGGGGGGAAACTTACCCAAGTCTGCCGTTTCCTCGTGGTACCGCACGCCCTGCCGAGAACCATGTGGGTCTATATTCTGGTAACCTACTTCCGAGGGTAACGAGATGGGTTTGCCTTCTGCCCTCTGAGTAATCATGGCATCAACCGTATCCATCGAATACTTGTGGGGGCTTAGCTCAGTTATCGGTAGGCCAGTTAGCTGGCTGAAAAGGATAAGCTTAGGTAGGGCATTACTCAGTTCGTCGCTATCCACAAGCCCGTACCGCTCTCTTAGTTGGTTTGCCTCTACCACCTGTTTCTCCGAAACGTCGGTTTGCCCCTGACCCAGAAGTGGCTGCGTCATACCAGGGGGCCGCCCTTCGACTGGGGCGTAGATCGCCGCTACGTCTTCGTAGGACAGAGCCTGCTCTGGGGTAAAGCCGTACCTCTCGTTAAGAGACTGCTCCAGTACATTCCGTGCTACACCTAAGCGTCCCTCCTGGGAGAGGATGTCATCTCCGGGGGGTAGCGGTGGTGGTACCTGCGATGCCCTGGGCGTATTCACCGGGGCTGGTATAGGCGCCGCTCCCACATCCTCCTCCTGACTCCATGATGCCATTATTCACCTCCCCCTTTTCTAAATGCAGCATAACGTAGTGAGCGTGCCCACACACGTGCTTGTCTCTGGGCGCGGTATGTAAATGCCCCATCGGTTGAATTAACCGGGGCTTCCTGTGGTTTTTGTTGATCTGTTATCCCATCGAACCCGCTTCCGAGTAGACGCAAACTAGCGGAGTGCCATCCGGGAGACATTGTTGCCGTGTGATGGCCATGCCAATACCGGTTCTTAACCATCCCGACATGACACTCATCATTGAGGTCCCAGGGCGTGTTACTTGTTGTATCGGCTGGATCCCAAGTTGCTCCCAGTCCTTCCTTTATCAAGGCATAAATAGACCGACTAGCTTGACGAAGCTGCCCCTCAACGAAGCCGTCATCGAGGAAAAAGGCGAGGACCGTGTCGGAGCCCGGTTGGGTCCGACTATCCCCTCCACTAGACCTATTTCCGACCCGTGAGTCATTTCCCCAGAGTACGGTCCAGGTAAAGACCACGAGAGAGGTCTCGGGCAAATAGAAGGTAGTGGCGCCTCCTGGTATTGGTTTGAAGTCAGCCAGGTAGTCCCTTGGATCGGCCCACACGCCCCCATAATTCGTACTCAAACCAATACTCTTAAACCAGTAGTCGAAATAGTCTAAGTTCGCTGTACCTGCCGAGTGACCTGTTGTCTGAAAGGTGTTCTCCTGGACTTGGTCGTAAGTTACCTGGGTGAAAGAGGCGTCTGCGTTGTCCTTATCTAGCCACCCGTTTATCCCCTCAAGTGACACGGGCACAGCCGCAGGGAGGTAGAAGACCTCACTGATCTCAGTACCTGTGGGGGTATCTCCATTAACGAATGGCGTATTGATGAGGTTGATGGTAGGCATTAGGGATTGATCTCAACATGGAATGGGATGACGCTTAAGTTGGCTTCTCGATAGTAGCCAGCCCCTTCACCAGGAGTCAGATTGGGGTTCCCCCCGGTACCATAGCCGTCAGGAAACTGGTCGTTACCCAAGTCTACCACACCCCCAACAACCCTAAAACCCCCAACGTCGGACTTGGCAAAGTTATTCTCGTCGAGCCACAACCGCAAGGGGATGTCCTGGAAGGTATAAACATCCTGTTCGAGGTAATTACCTTCAGTGCCGCCTGCGGCATCTCGGGTTCGGTCAAAAGGCCCATCTCCTAGAGGTGTCCCCGCAGGGAACACAGGGCCAGCCGCTCCTCCGGGGGGGGGCTCGGTCACAGAAATAATGCGCTCATTTGAGAACCGCTCGGATAAGGAGATTGCATTCCAAATGCCCGTGCTGTCGTCCAGGTACTGGACCTGAATCATAAACCCTAGCGGGCCCTCCTTGAGTCTAAAAGAAAGCGAAGCCCGCATAAAGTGGACATTTGCTAGGATCAAGACCCCACCAACTTTTTGGGCTCCTGCCATCCCTGCCCCAAAGTTAATTGGGCTATTAAACATGATCTCCAGGTCCTGGACGCCATCGCTTAGGACTGTTTGGTTATTATTCCCCTGCCCCACGTACACGTCATCCGTTACTTGGTCTGTCGTGGGGTTAATCTTAACCGTAAATCCAGAGGTAAACTCTTCCCCGGCAATGATGCCCGTTGCTGGGAGATGCACTTCTTGGAAAGCCCCTCGTTTTGCTGCATAGGGCATTATTGCGTTAATACCAAACCCAGGCGCTCCCGTAGCACCGAACCGACTATTAAGCGCGAATGCGTCAAACACGGTGCCTTCAACAAGATAGGGGTAGACTAAATCAGGCATCTTATCTCCTTAACTCCAGGATAATAACTTGACGCGTATTCACCAGTTTTCTCCACCAAGCCACGGTGACAGCAGGATTAGGGGCGACTGGTTTTGGTCGGCTTGGTTGAGGGGTTGCCACTACAATCTCAATCGTATGCTGACCAGGAGACACAGGGACAATCGCCTCAACCACAATCCCTGCATGGAGAGCAGCCGGTGCGGGGCTATTAAACGAAAGGATGCCGCACCCAGGGGGGGTAGCTCGATAGGTCGTAGTGGTCATTTTATCATTCGTTAGATCGCCTGATCCCACCAAGGATTGCTCCAAGACCTGGCCATTGAGCCTCACAGCAAACATAGCTCCGAATGCTGTATATTCAGATCGATTAAACTGGGTGGCAGCCGCTGTACCGGGGCTTTGAATATCGTCTCGGTACCAGGGTAGCCGAGTTGCCATTGAGGCTAAGATCCATAGAGTACCTCCCGTGCTATCTACTGTAAGGGTGAGGTCGTCAATCGGTTGCCACGTTTTAGTCTCCTCAATCACGAAAGCACCGGGTGCGATCACATCTCCTCTCGGCTCGGGGTCAGTGCTGGCTACCCCAGGATAAACTAGCATTTCGTTACGCCAGGCCCGCATACCGACGTCATCGGCTAAATCTGTTAGCCTATTCGACCAAGACCCCGCTGCCCAGTTGTGCTCGTTCAGTTCGCCACTAGCTTCCTCAACAACACCACGGAAGTTCTCATTGACATCATCAATTTCAATCACACCGACATTTGATACACGGTGCCTCGGATACTTCCAAGCCATGTGGCCCCCTATGGTGGTATTCTAGCGCCACCAGCACCTCGAAGCGACTCGGCTATCTGGACCCCAACGAATTCCCACTTTCCTACGCCGCGAATGCGGAACTTAAAGACTTCGGCAGAAGGCACGTAGACAGCGGCTCGTGTCCAATAAGGGCGCTTTTTCTGCCACAGATCATCCGAGCCTAGAGCGGTCTCTGACCAGAAGTCTGGGACGTCGTCCCCTGCATACCGAGTCGCTGTAGTCGTCTCGATAACTGTATTACGCCAGTCCCGCATGACCTCAATAGTCAGCGTGAGATTAGCCGTTTCTCGCAACCACAGATAGAGAACCTGCCCCGTCTTGCGCTCTTTTGACGTTGCGGCAGTAAGCCACGCTGTCTCGACGACCGCTTCTCTTGAAGCGATTGCTACTGGTCCATACGTGACTGCCTCGTGGTCAAGTACCCAAACACCGTTGGTGTTACCCACCTTACCAGAAGCCACCATATAGTCACGGTGGTCCCGCGTAACGCACACATCAGTGGCTCCCACGTCCGTGCGAGTGCGCCACCCAACGCCATCGTAGATAAAACAGCGGTTATTAGAAATACCGCCGTCAAATGAAACCCAGCACCTATACTCACCTGTTTTGTTGTCTACCGCAGCGCAGGCCTGACGTCTTCTACTTTGAGTCACTCGATCGACAAACGTGTCCACATCCGTAGAGATGAGAGTGACCCCTCTACTATAGTCATCCACCCCGCTGAAGGCATAAAAGCCATCTGTACCTAACCAGACGACCACGCCGGTTTTTAACGTTCGTACTGAATTGGGTGCGGTGCAGCCTACTTCAGAACTAATGGTAACAGAAGTAAAGCCCGTGCCATCCGTGTTCGGAGTAACAAGGTATGTGGACCCCTCAGTGAAGACAAGTAGACCCTGCGGAATATGCCATAGACCTGTAATCTCAGCCCCTCTGGGATCAGGGTACATCTCCTGGCCGCGCAAAAAGGTGCCCCAGAGACCTGGGACTGATGGATGCAGTAGTCCAGGCGCATCTTTGGTGTTGGCAGCCCAGAGGCGCCCAAATGCCACACGACAGAGCTTGAACACAGGTACTGGGGCTACATCGGGGGCTTCTTGCGTAAGCCAGGGATCAGGGATGTTATCCGGGTACGTGTCTACGACATTATCCGGGAGTGTAATCGGGGGTGCCTGGGCTCCCATGGCGCTTAGTGGCAGCGCAAAGTACTTGGCCGTGCCAGAGTGCTTGAGGTCCTGTGTTCGGTAAAGAATACGCCCTATGGTGCGTCTTGGTCCCCGGTCCAAACCAGACCAGGCAATCTGTTTCCGAGCCCTGTCCGCTTGAGCCACATAGGACTGGCCCTTGAATGAATAAGGAGGGGCTGCACCAGGAGGGAACAAACCGGTCCCTAATTTATCCGTTATGACGAAGTCCGTAGCATACTGCTGCTCAAACGTGACTTCATTGCTCTCACCAGAGAGCGGGGAGAGGTTACCCCACTGATCGACAAACTGAGCCCGACAACGCCATGCACCAGGCTCTAACCAACCACCAACAGTAAAGGCCCCTGCTGCCACTGGGTCAATAGGTCTGCGTGAGTCGTTATACCGGACTGGGCCCTCAGGCGTAGGGTCCCCTCCTCTCCCTCCTGGTATGTCAACCGGGTTGACGATTGTGCCTGCACCGGCAAAGTTGGTTGGGTTCCTAGTGAGGCCTAACCGGCCATGGCCAAACGAGGCGACCATACCTGTCGGGCGCCCTTGTAAAGCGTCCCGAGCATAATCGGCGTCATTTGTGCCTGACTTGCGTCGAAAAGTAGGTTTACCCGAAGTTGTCTCATCTGCGCTAGGGATCACATCGGTCACCCCAGCATAGTCAGGGATGTCTAAGGAGTTGCTAGGCCCATGTCCCACAGGCGCACCAGGAGCCTCAGTATAACCCAGAGGAGCAATAGTCGTACCATCATAGAAGTAGGCTCGGGCGTTCTGGGGGACAATAACAATACCATTCTGAGTTGCCTCGAACTGGGTGGGAAAGTCGGGACGCTTTGAATTGAGGATCTCCGCAGTCTCCGTTGCCGCTGAGAACCCAATTAGCTTGCTCCAACGCCTGTTCCAGCCTTCAAACTCCCATATCTCTGCCCCCGTGTGTACGAGCAGAATGTCCCGTGGGCCGCCTTGGCCCAAGGTTGCATGAAAAACCCCATGCGTGTCCCCGTACTGGGGCACAGTGACATCGGCCTCGGTTGCACTCGCAGGTGCTCCTCCCGTGGCATAATCCGGCAGTAAAGGTAGGGGCCCTTCGACAGAGCGTAGGGTCCCCTCCTCTGTAGGACACAAGTTACTAACTCGTGCCCCCATGTCGTCGGGTAAGAATAAGTTACCGCTCGCGATCCGAATCGCAAGGGGACCTACTTCCACCCTGGTTCGGTCGTCTGCCACTAGCTCGCCTTACGTCGCCGGATCTTTGTAGTCTGGAAAGTGGGAGTAGCTATCAGGGTATACTGGTCAAGGTCCTCCGTCCCCTCAGTCACTCGTTCTGTCGCGTAACCGTACAGTTCTAGCTTCCCTTGCTTAGATCCGTTTGTCTGGACAACGACGCTAGTACACAGTGCCTGGTACTCTCGTCCATTTAGTTCTTTGTGGTAAACACCACCGCAAATTAACTCAGTCATCTTCTCTTCTCCTGTTAAGTCTTCACTGTCCACCATCGACGTAACTGCCCCCGCTGATCCCAGCCAGAGCGCGCTCGTGAAAAGCGCCTCAATGTCGGGACCGCAGGTGGTCGTAGATCGCCATACCGCTTTGACAGTGTAAATAAATTCTCTTGATAGCGCGAACGCGATAGTTCAGCCATCTGAGGGTTACCCATGTTCTCGTAGAGAAACATCAGGGCCCTATGAATAATGAGGTCTACAGCCTCCGCATGGACTAACGGGGCATCCTGATCATCGACGAGCTTAGGGGGGCGCCGCACGCAGCGTACATCCACTTCATAACGATCATCAGGATAAGGATAAAACTGAATAGCTTGGTAACCATGGATTTCACGTAGGCGTCGGTGGTAATCTGGGAGTATACGCCCATTATCGATAAAGATACCCGAATTAAATTCATCAATACGGTACTCGGCCAATAGGAAGAATGCCTTGGGGAGGTCCAGCTTTACTAAGCCAGCTACCGCAGCACCCCCATCTTGGGTCCCTACCCCTGTTGGGCCAATCGAGGTGGCTAAGGCAGCGTAGTTATTAAAGTCCTCCGCTACACGGCGCCGATAAATACGCACCCACCAGCCACTCTCGCGCCAATTCTTCCTACGCCAGAGAGTAGCTGCCGGGCCACCACCATCATCAAACCGTTGAGCACCAAGAGCTTGAAACCCCTGCATGTACTCAATATTCGGAAGAGTAAGTCTGATCGCAGGAGAAGGAGTAAAGACCGGCCCTTCCCCTTCAATCGCGTTTAATGTGGTTACCTGGGCCGATACAGGGGATGGAGACGACTCCCATAGAGGCTCTCTGAAACGACTTTGGGAGGCATCGATAGGCTGAGCAGGGTCTGTAAAAAACCCTGGGAACCCACCCTCAGGTTGTACATTCTCCCACTGATCTGCGTAACCCAAGTGGTAACCCATCGTGGGGTTACGGAGCATAATATCCCGCTTACCCCAGCAATAAGTAATCACATATTCAAACGTACCTGCGGGCTCAGGTCCCAGCCACTTATGCCCTGGCTCCAATGCGGGATAACCTGCATCTGGGGGGACTGCCGGTCCAGGTAACTGGAAGTGCTCTCGCCTAAAGATGGTTCGGGGTAACCCATGCGCTGCTACTCTGGGGGTGTCAGCAAACGAGTACGTTTCGGCATCTTCCTGTCCTATCACATCTAGAGGCCAGTTCCTGTTCTGGTGCCACAGCCGCATTGAGCGCACTTGCACAACGTCATCAGGAAGGTAATACTTCGCGGTGTAGATTCGATATTTAAACGGCCCCGTACCAAACTTATGGTAAGGCCAAGGAGTAACTACCGTTAGGCGATAAACTTCGAGTTCACCTACCCCTAGTGAGTTCTTATACACGGCACGTATTATATTCCGATACGTCGTTATCTTTCCTGTAGACGGGTCAGGGACATCAATCTCAAGCGTCCGACCGTCCCAGGACCGATCTACCTGCCATACCAAAGCATCTGGAGTGCCAATAGGGAGGTCACGCTGAAACACCCAGGGGTTCTGTTCATTAGGAACCATCGGGGCCGTTTCATCAAAGACTGTCAGAGAGATCGTGTCATTGTCCAACGTAGGGACAGCATCAGGCTGGGTGGCAAACTTAACCCGGGACTCGAAAAACATAAAAGGGGCTTCAAGACAAACGTCGTTGTAAGCCCGGTTAATGAAGCCATCAAGGCGCGCAACTGCCTCAGCCGACTGAGTAGGTGCCCAGTCGGTCTGAGAGAAGAGTGCATTGCGTATATCTTTTAGATTCACAGAACCCTCCCGTTAGGGTGATCCTACACCCAAAAGACTATACCAACGCGATACGCGCCTGTCCAATTGCACCGGCGTCGAGGACGCCCATGGTAAAACCACACGCTGGCTGGGTGGCAGTAGCGATAAGAGCCGCTCCACCTGCGCCACAGAGAAAAGGCTCTCCAGAGGCAATACCAGGACCTGGAACTCCCGTTGCCCCTTCTAAGATAAGACCTACCCCATTCTTGAGGATAAATCCCCACGAGCCCTGCGCGATGGCATGTTGTGCCACGCCAATAATCAGGACGGGGTTTTGCGCGAGAGGTGTCGTCTGCACGACGTCGAACCCGGCTAAGGAAACGAACTCTCCTATCGCAAGGGGGGCCCCAGCCGCAGGATCTACTCGGACGTAGACCCATTGTTGCTCGCCTGTCCCACCAGTTACACTAGCAGGTACAGTATGAATAAATCCGAGAGGTGCTTGTTGATCCGTCGTTACCGTAGTAACGCTGATCCCCATTGCTGTTCCTGGTCCAGACATGATAAATCTCCTTAAACCTTAATTAGGGTGTTCCGCCGCCGACAACGACACCGTTGCAACGTAGCTGATTAGTGTTCATACCCATATTCAGGACGATCTCGTAACGGAAAACATCTTGCTCTGGGATACGGAAAGGACCACGAACGGCGAAGTCGCCTTTCGTCTCTTTCGATGCGTCATGACCCAGTGTGTATGTGTACCAAGAAGCGGACTTCATCATGTAGATGACACCGCGACGGGCATTCGGGTCAGTAAAAGCGGCAGCCGTTGTATCAAGGGCATCTTCCAAGAAGAAGTCTGCATCGAGGAACTTGACGCCCTGGCGAATTTGAGCAGGAGCCTTGTCACCCTCAATCTTAACAACGCGCACTTGGTCGTCCAAGTCCTCGATATAGTTGAGGTAAGAGTTCTCGTCCCCGAGGAGTAGGTCAACCGGACCCATCGTCTTGCCCTGACGGGAAGCCGCATAGTAGACACGACGCATCTCGCTACGACCGTTAGTCGCAAACGAAGTGATATTACCGAACTGGTTTGCCCAGCCAGCGGTACCAGGCTTAGGTAGGTTGAAGACCGTGTTAGTCTGTGCCGCAGGAGCCGCAAACTCAAGTGCTCCGGCTCGGGCTGTACCGTTCGGGTTATAGGTTGTGTCACCGTTAAGGGTGAGAAAACCGCCTACATCCAAACCATCGCCTACTGCGATCTGACGTGCGATGCGCTCGTGGAAGTCACCGAGAGCCAACTCGGGGTAATGCTGGATAATCCGAGCAAGGTCCATAGCACCATTCGCTTCCGCGAGGTCTTTACCAGGAACATCGAATGCATAAATCAAGCGAGGAGCGAAGGTATTACCTCGCACCGCGTTCTGATTACGCCCACCGGCAATAACCTCTGACCCGGTAAGGATCTGGGTTACGGTACCGGGACCGTCTGTGACAACCGCGAACTCTCGAAAGGGTCCGGTGAGTACGTCACGATCAATGTTCCCTTTTGTTACGATCTTCTCCAGAATTGGATGCCATCGAGTAAAAAGTTCGGAATAACCTGGCATTAACTCCTGAAGAGCAGATGCGAGTACGTCAGGGCTAATAGCCATTTGAGTTACCTCCTACCACCGGAGTGGCGTTTGAATGCATTTTGGGCCGCATTAAGCCGCATATCGTCAAGGGTTTTTACTTGGTTCTTATCGCTCTGCTTTAACTGGTGAGGGACAGCCGGGGCTGAAGTTGCGCCAGAAGTAATCTTTGCTGCGGGTCGTGGCGACGGGACTGGTTTTGACGGAGCAGCTTGTTGAGCTAACTGTATAGCATATTTAGCCGGAACGCCATCTTTTAGTGCTTTAGTCGCTGCCGCAATAATCTCGTCGGGTAGCCCTACGAGAGAAGGGACATAGTCAATTTCCCAGCCTTCTTTCAGGAGAGTATCCATTTTCTCGACTGCCGCTGGTTCCTGAAACAAATGTCCGTGTGTCCGCTCAAACCAATCCGCGTACCGATTTGCTTCTTCTTCAATGGCTACGTTAATCTCCTCTTTAAAGGCGGCATATTCAGTCTGCGCCGTTGTGGAGGACGTGGTTAACTCGTCGAATTTCTTTTGAAGAGACTCATGTTTAGTATTTAATTCCCCGTAGCGTGGATCGTCATGTCCATCGAGCAGGGCATTGTATATTTCTTTTACACGGTCAGCTTCAGCGGTGCTCTCCGAGACCTTGCTATCCACCCAGCTTTGGCGTTGGTCGTAGACCTTTTGCGCCCACGGTTGGACCATCTCTGGTAAATTCGAGACCTCTCCAGCCCAATTATCCCAACCGAAATCATCATAAGAGGGAAAAGTAGGAGTTTCAGGCGCATCCGCCACCTCCGAGGGGGAGGAAGAAGAGGCAGCACCGTCGTCTGCAACAGGAGAATCAGAGATGGAAGAAGCCTCAGAGGCCGAACTCTCGGCCTCGGCTGCTGCCCCCCCTTCCAAAGTTTCACCGTCCATCATGTCCTCCCTTGTGCTTGTCTAAGGCCTTCTTTGAGGCATCGACCCGAAGGGCCACAATATCAAGCTTTGGGGGTTTATGTTTAGGCACCATCTCGGGCATCGGTGGAAGCTCGATCTCGACTTCCCCTTCCTCACCCATCTCCGGCCCCCTATCTTCGGGCATTTCCATTTCCTCAGCGGCCTCCTCGCAAGGGGACTCGGTGGGAGCCTCGGAGGAGGCTAACTCGAAACCGTGTGAGGCGAGCATCTGTAAAAGCTCGGCTCCGCTTCCGGCTTCATTGGCGATATAATCAGCCATTTCCTCGGTAGTATACGACTCTTTATCTTCGTAGGGCATACGAGGTCTCCAATATTCATTTACTAAAAAATAAACGCAACGTCAAGGTGTTAGGGCATTTTTCATGTGGTCAGCATCTCTGAAGCCCTGACCTTTTGCTTTCTTATTCAGTTTTTCTCGTGCTTGATCCTTATGTTTTCGCCAAGCCCCACTGGATGCGCTTAAAATCTCAACGTCAGGGTTCTCTTTCTGGTAGGTACGCCACTCCCGCTCACTGTGAAAGGTGCGTCCGATCTGTTTTACTTCAAGGGGCTTAGAAAAAGTGGGTCCTATCGTCCTAACTGGGCTAATAACCCTGACTACCGGCTTGGAGCACTCCGAGCAAAGCATCTCGTCGGCGTCAGCGAGTAAGGCAAACACATCCTCGAAATAGCCACACCCCGCAGTACATCTGACATCGTAAATAGGCACTAGGGCTGTGCCTCTTCTTCGGCAAGAAGCCGCTTGGCTAGCTCGTATAGCTTCGACAGACCTCCCGATACATCCCCAGACTGCTCCCTACCTATAGCGGCTTCTTCGCGCTCGGCCTGTCGTCCAGCTTCTTCCTCTTGTCGAGCAGCATCCTCATCCACCAATGTCTGCTCTGCATCTAGTTCGCTCTGCTCAGCTAAAGCTTCTTGGGGGAGGCTCTCTTCAAAACCCTCACGTAGTTGCCCAAGGTGCTCTTCGTCAGCGATATAGGTAGGCATTGTGCCCTCTAACGATGCCATGGCAGCGTCAGGCTCCTCGATCTCGGGGGTAGGCATCTCGATCTCAGGCGCTGCCTCGGGCATTTCGACTTCAGGTGCAGGTGAGCTAAGTCGCTCCATTTCTGCTGCATCTTCTGGCGTAGGTTCTGCGGAAGCTTCTGCGCCGAGCAAAGCGTCTTTGATCGCCCCGTGCATCTTACCCTCGGTGAGCACCGTACCCACACCAGAGGGACCCCCGATAATTTGAATTGAACCATCGTCATACACCCGGTATGAGTACGGGTCGCCATCAGGGTTCATGTAGTTTGTGCCTGGGCCCTTCCCGTAATATTGGGCCATCTCGGGGGGCTCGTCCGTAGTAACCGTTTCTTTTTCCTCAACAACCTCTTCTTTCGGTTCGGTCTTAAAGGCATTCTCAGCGACACTATCTCTCATTTCTTTTGCGGTAGCCATCGGGACTTCTCCAGCCTATTGGTTGCGGGCCATGATCTGTTGTAACATACTTTGTGGTGACGCGGGTGCCGTAGATCCGGCTCCTCCTGCGGGTAACGGTACCTGCGGGGGCTCCTCAACCCCTGGCGGGAGGCCTCCTGCGACGAGGTTATCCTGCCCCTGAGGTGCGGGCATCGGCATACCCTCCATCCCGGGCATCGGCATCCCGGGCATCTCTGGTTGTGGTGGGTTGTCCTGCATGATGCCGTTTAGCTCCAGTAGTTCGAGTAACTTCAAGATCAGTTTTTCTTTATCCACCTGGGGTGATTCAAGTAGCAGGGGCATGTATTGCTGTATCTTTTGGAGTTGGATCAAGGAGTGGTTCTCTGTTGGAGAATAGGGAACAGCAGAATAGTCGTAGTCCATTGGGCCCTCGTTGGGATCGCGTTCATCCCGGACACGCAGAGCCTCGCGAGTCACCTCTAAAATCTCACGGCTACCAGTCAAACGCAAGGGAAGAATTGTATCTTCAGGAAGAAACTCCTCGTAGAGCCCGATTACATTGTTGCCCAGCAGTGTAACAAGGTCCTCAACCGCCTTGATCCTACGTCCGTTCCGAGTACGAGTGGCCGTATCAGCCAGGGCTACCTCGGTGGCAACATCAGCTACGCCCACTACACCGCGACTGTACTGGGGGATACCCAAGATAAACTCAATAACCTGGGTGCAGCGTTCCCGCATCTGGCTAAACGACGGCTGAAACTGGGGTGTCGGGGTTTGTCCAATGAGATCCCGCAGGGGTGCATCGGCTTTACCCATGACAGCGACCATAGATCCGGGCTCACTTGCATCCCGGAGTGCTGTCGTAATGGTCTCCGGGTTATCCACGAGCCCTGTATTGACAAGCAGAACCGGGGTAGACGCATGGGCGTGCCATAGCTCTAGCGTATCGATCTCGTTCAGACGCTCTTGTAGCGAGCTAATTAGCTTAATATCAGACATGCCACCAAGATCCGACATGTTGTCGTTGAACTGGAGCATGGCAAATGGGTTACGGACATAACGATAAGGAAGCTCTCCCTCGAAGAGGGGCTCCTCGACATTGTCCAGCATATGGTAATACTTGCCTTCGCCCTGGAAGTCGTAGACCTCGTAGACGGTAACCCAGTTGTAGACCTCAACGCTCGCCTGATTGATGGCATCCTTGTTACGGACACTGTCTTTAAGCCATACGGGATAGCCCCCGAACTGAGCTTTCTCTGCGACCTTCGGTCGATACATGGCGCCTTTTCCGCCCTTGCGCTTTGCTCGTTGCTTGAACTCTTCCTTCGTAAGCACGCTAACTTCGATAAGGTAGCGCAGGTCCTCCCAGCGGGGGGCTGACATATCGAAGAAGACGAAGCGAGGGTCTATGCTAAAGAACTCGGTCATCTGCTTATTGAAGTTCCAGACGGCTTTCAGGAACCCGCGCCCACATATCGAGGTGTGAGTGGCTGTCTTCCACAGTAGCGTATGGGTGTTATTCCGACTAAGCACATCGTTAATCAAGGCTTCCCGGAACTTAGCTACCTCACGTAGCTCTTCGCGCTTCGCTGCGACTGTGACCTGGGGGTTTGTCGGGCAGACATTTGCGATCATCGTGTCGATGTAGGCATAGGGGTAGTTGGTCTCGAAGTTAATCTCCTCCTCACCGAGGATGGGACCCGAGCCCTGGGGCTGCTCGCTAGAAGCACGCCAGTATTCCGCGAGGTACCAGCTACGCCAGCGGTCCCATGAGGTGCGCTCTGTCCGTGTTTTCGTCTTGTGGGTCTCTATGATCCCACGGATCTGCTTTGGTGTCAGTGCCATCTACTGTTCCTCTTCGCCTTTGCGATCTTGTAATGCCTTAGCTCCTGCTGCGCCTGCTGCGCCTGCTGCTAATACGGCTGCGAACTTATCATAAGGGAGCATCGCTCTACCTTTAACTGCATCGGTTAACCAGACAACAGGGAACTCCTCTGAAGTAACCTCGCCTGGAGCCTGGGGGATTTTTATTATAGTCTTCTCTATCGGGACTTTAGAGACACCTTTGGGTGCCGCTATCTTCGCTGCCACACTGGGGACGATTGTGTCATAGTAATACGCTCCCTCGGGCTTCATCCGACTATATTTCATGGCATCTTTGCCCCGCGTAAACGCAACGCCCTGATAGCCTTCTTCTGCTGCTTTACGCATGATCCTCTTTATCGCAAGTCCTGTCCACTCTTTAGTCCCTTTGAACATACCCTCGGGAACAGGGCCCATGTCCGCCCGCCGAAGTCGATTCCTCACTATGTCGGCCTTCTTGTGGATGGTGGCGTATAGGGCGAGGGCGCGCTGTTCCCGGCGAAGCCGAATCGTCTTCGCGATGGGGGACACTTCGCGCTGTGCCATGAGGCTCCAACCCTTTGCCTCATTTTTGGCTTGGCGCAGGGCGTCAGCCAGTTTCTTATTCTCCAGCAATAATTTCGTATGTATAGCCGCGTTCTCTTCGGGGGAATAGCCGCGTAGCCTCCCCTGCTGGTGCCAGTCGGACTGAATCTCATCCACAAACAAAATCCTACGTCCCTGCTCGTCAACCCTATCTGTATGCCGGAAGTGGACTACCGCGTTCTCTTCGCCCTTTTTGGTCCAGTGTGCTGCCATATAGGGTTCATCTTTTAGTGCTTTAGTCTCAAGATGAAGAGTTGTCTCTCCATAGTTCTCTCCCCCTGGGGCATGTGCTCCCATGTGTTCCCACTTTGTTGGTCTGTTGAGGGTGCTCTTTGCCTCTTTGAGGCGCTTATTGGCGTCTACATACTTTTGCCAAGCGGGTGCGCCCCTAATCTCGTCTAAAATCTTACTGTGCGCTAAGAGCTTCGCCTTATACGCGGGCCAATCCGCATAATACCCAAGTACTTGGTCTGCATCTTTTAGGTCATCAACAATCGCAGCAGTATCGAGCCCTTTCTCCGGGATAAGTGTGGTACGGTCAACCGTATTCTGTGCCGCTTCTCGATACTTCCTAAGGCCTTCTAGGGCCTTATCCACGTAGCCCGTTACCTGAATCACGTCCTGTTCGAGCACATCCTGTCCCGGCCAGAGAGTTTTGGCGGGATCCGGGTGCCTGAGACCGCTCTCGAAGCGGCCACGGCTACGACCCACCATAGCGGTCAGTTCATCGCCTGCTTCCGCTAATTCGCGGGAACCGCTCGGGTAGCCTCCGTAGGCTTTGTCTAGCCTATTTAACGCCTCAAGGGCCGGGCGCTTCCTCGTGTCGCTTTCTATCAAATCTAGGGTAGGGTGTTGCATCTCAGGGTACCACTTCTCCCAGCCTTCCGGCCAGATTCGGGCCAGTTTCTCAGGGGATTCCTTAATCTGATTCCAATCGAGGTTTTCGGCCGTGTACCCAGGGCCGCCTCGGCCGGCATACTTTAAAGATCCGGTTGGGACGTCAGGGGTAGGTATGCTCAGTTTGTCGAGTAGCTCATCGGCGCCCCCGTGCCAGGCATAACCCACCTCATCTGCAAGGGCTTTCACTTCGGGGGTCTCAGGGAGGCGCCCTCTCGCAATCTCGGTAATGCCGACAGGAGTCTCCTCGATGTGCTCAAGGATCTCCTCTTTTGAGATGCTCTTCTGCCCACGCTCTTCTGCTGCCTTGACCAAGCTGTCTAGCTGAGTGGCGTTCATCTCGGCCTTTCTTACTCCCCGCTTCGTCAGTTCATCCCTTAAGCCTTGGGTGGCTATTTTCTGCCCTGGTTTCAGCGAAGCCACCGCTTCTGCGAGCTTTGACTTAAGAAGTGGGCCTGTCCCTGTGGGGATGAGGAGACCTAGCCCTGCCATGTCGAGACCCAACATCCCCGTACCAAGGGCGCCTTGGGCTGCCCCGACGGCTACTTTTTTAGGTGAGCCCTCTTCTACACCCGATACAACATTTTTCCCGCCCTCATAGGCCATCTCCGCACTACCCCAGGGCGAGGCCTCTTTCAGGAAAGCCCTCTGTGCTGCTGCTCTGCGTGCCGCAGGAACCATCCCGGTAGCCCCCACTTCCTTGAGGCGCCCCTCTTGGGACATAATTGAGTCACCTTTACGTGGCTCTGGTGGCGCTGCCGCAAGCTCTTGCTCAACCTGCTGTCCGATAGGCCGCTCTGGTAAGGGGACCTTGGCCCCGCTTGCTCGCGCAGTCATCTTGGCCAGCGTCTCTGGGCTCTCAAACTCTTTCCCAGCCATGGCTCTCATTGCAGCTATCTTACGGGCGTCTGCTATGGATGACATTTATTACCTCTTTAGGCGTGCCGGTTGGAGGGATTCGATCTGTTCTTCCGTAATAGCTGCGTCATCGTCATCGTCATCGTCTTCAGCAAGGTCTCCCAACAAATCGTCCACCTCAAGACTTAGTCTGCCCTCCCACGCGCCGCCACTAGCTATGGCATCACGGTAGAGATCCTCGGATAAGATCCCATCCGAGTAGAGCTTTTGGGCGCGATCCGGGTTGTCCCGAAGGTATGTTACCAGCATGGCTGGTCTAGCGAAATCTTCCGCGACAAGCGGGGAAGGTTTCTCGTTCACCTTTGACTTTGAATCTGCCATCAAAGTCAAATGCTCAACCGGGTCTGCCGCCTTGTTTGCCTGTTGGAGGGCCAGGATAGGGGCGTAGAATGCAGCTTGAACTGGCATGGTGCCCAGGATCCCGAGCGTGTCTACTAAGCTCGCACCACGTTTTATCGCCTGGCCCATATAGCCTAGCGCCACCTTCGAGCGAGAAAAGCCTTGCGCAGAAGCGTAGGCTCCCTGAGCCAACCGACCGGAGTATTTATTTATCTTCGCCTGGGCCAACCGAGCCTGCC
>Ga0255047_10000109_pt1 | contig 55571 bp, 61 predicted proteins | sample JV7_2_1_MG_FD_183640 | JGI IMG/M metagenome (GOLD analysis project Ga0255047, IMG submission 183640) | Seawater microbial communities from Jervis Inlet, British Columbia, Canada - JV7_2_1 | ecosystem: Environmental > Aquatic > Marine > Inlet | place: Canada: British Columbia | collected 2016-10-06
CGGGCTGCTCTGGTATCGGCTCGTCCACCAAGCCGCCCACACCGACCCCCACCCACTCGCCGTGCTCCAACACAAGATGTAGCGGTCGGTTGAGTTAAGCAGAGACCCCATACACCTGTTCGATACACAACCCCTGACCAGGAAGTATTCTAGGATTCTTCAGGTGATCAACTCAGCACTGTGAGCTGACCGAAAGCGGTTGATTCGAGGCGGCTCCGACCGTTTGAGATCAGCCTTGTTCGAGGGCTTGGGCGAGGTCGGCGACGAGGTCGCTGGCGTGCTCGATGCCGACCGAGAGACGCACGAGGTTGTCGGGCACTTCCAACGGCGAGCCGGCCGCCGAGGCGTGGGTCATGGCGCCCGGGTGCTCGATCAGGCTTTCGACAGCTCCGAGCGACTCGGCCAGAGTGAACAATTCGGTACCGGCGGCGACCCTGCGCGCCGCTGCTTCGCCGCTCTTGAGAGTGAAGCTGATCATGCCGCCGTAGTCGCGCATCTGTTTGGCTGCGGCCTGGTGGCCGGGATGATCCGGCAGTTGCGGATACAGCACGCGTTCGACCGTCGGGTGGGCGGCGAGCAGATCGACGACGGCGCGGGCGTTCTGGCAGTGGCGGTCCATCCGGATGCCGAGCGTCTTGACGCCGCGCAGCACGAGATAGCAGTCGAACGGCGACGGCACGGCGCCGGCGGCGTTCTGAGTGAAGCGAAGTTGGTCGGCGAGCTCGTCGTCGTCGACGGCGAGGAAACCGCCGACCACGTCGCTGTGACCGCCGAGGTACTTGGTAGCCGAGTGCAGGGCGATATCGGCGCCAAGCGTGATCGGCTGTTGCAAGTAGGGCGTGGCGAACGTGTTGTCTACGACTACCAGCGCCCCGCGCTCGTGTGCGATCTCGGCGATCGCCTCAATGTCGAAGCACGTCAGCAGTGGGTTGGTCGGCGTTTCGAGCCACACCAGGCCGGTGTCGTCGGGCCAGCTGGCGACGACGTGATCGAGGTCGCTGAGATCGATCGCGGTCCACGGGAAGCCGAGTGGTGACCAGACCCTCGAGATCAGGCGGAATGTGCCGCCGTACGCGTCATTGCCGAGCAGCACCCGTTGGCCCTGCTTGAGCAGCCGCATCAGGTTGTCCTCGGCGGCCAAACCACTCGCGAACGCAAGCCCATGGCGCGCTGCCTCGAGCGAGGCAATCTGGGTTTCCATCGCCGTGCGAGTCGGGTTGCCCGAGCGTGAGTACTCGTAGCCCTTGTGCACGCCGACCTCGCTCTGGGCGAACGTTGTCGACAGCGAGATCGGGGGCACGACGGCGCCGCTGGCGGCATCGGGCTCTTGGCCGGCGTGGATCGCCAGCGTTTCGAACGCCCAGCCCAATTGTTCTTGCTCTTCGCCCATCGAGGATCCCTTCGTAGCTTGCTTGCGTCGAGTGTGATGCTCAGGCGTTCGCCTGGGCCTCGAAGTAGGTGAGGATGTCCGTGCGGGTCAGCACACTCAACGGGCGTCCGCCCGATAGCACGAGCAGAGCGGGCGCGGTTTGCAACATCTCTACCGCTCGCTCCAGTCTCTGCCCGATACCGATGGTGGGCAGCTGGCGCCCCATCGCTTCTTCGACGGGGGTGTCCATCACGCCGCCGTCTGCGGAGATCGCCTCCATCAATTCGAGCTCGTCGACGGCGCCGGCAACTTCGGCCGCGGCGAACGGCGGTGTGTTTTTGCACACCGGCAACTGGCTGACGCCGTTGGCGCGCATGCGCTCGATCGCCGTGCGAACGGTCTCGGTCGGGTTGACGTACAGAAGATTGTCGAGCGTGGCGCTGCGGGTCTCGAGCACGGCGCCGACGCACAGGTCGCACTCGGTGAGGAATCCGAAGTTGGCCATCCAGTCGTCGTCGAACACCCGCGAGAGATAACCGCGACCCGAGTCGGGGTTGAAGATCACCACGATGTCGTCTGGGTTGCACCGCTTGGCGACCTGGATTGCTGCCGCCACCGCCATGCCTCCCGATCCGCCGATCAGGATGCCCTCGATCTGGCTGACGTAGCGGGCCATCCTGAAGCTCTCGGCGTCACTGATCGCGATCGTCTCGTCGTACAGCTCGGGGGCCCAGGCGGCGGGGAAGAAATCCTCGCCGACACCCTCGACCAGATACGGCCGGCCCGACCCACCTGAGAACACCGAGCCCTCCGGGTCAGCGGCGATGATCTTGATGTTCGGGTTCTGTTGCTTCAGGTACCGTGCGGTGCCGGTGATCGAACCGCAGGTGCCCGCACCGGCGACGAAATGGGTGATCCGTCCGGCGGTCTGCTCCCACAACTCTGGACCCGTCGTCTTGTAGTGCGAAAGCGGATTGTTGGGGTTGCCGTACTGGTTCGGGCGGAACGCCTCGCGTTCGTAGGTCAGTCGCTCGGCGACGCTGTAGTAACTGCGATCGTCGTCGGGAGCGACGGCGACGGGGCACACGACGACCTCCGCGCCGTAGGCCTTGAGCAGCGAGATCTTCTCAGGTGCCACCTTGTCGGTCATCACGAACACGCAGTTGTAGCCGCGCTGAGCGGCGACGATCGCGAGTCCGACTCCCGTGTTGCCGCTGGTCGGCTCCACGATTGTTCCACCGGGCTCGAGCGTTCCGTCGCGCTCGGCGGCGATGATCATCTCGAGCGCCGGCCGGTCTTTCGAAGAACCACCGGGGTTGGTGGTCTCCATCTTCATCGCCAGCACCGCGGGCAGTTGCTCGACCTCCATGATTCGTTTCATGCGAACGAGCGGAGTTCCCCCGAACAGATCGATCACCGAATCCGCGATCTGGGTGCCTGCGAGGCGTGCATCAGCCATACGTCGAGCGTAACCACCACGCCACCGATCCGATCCGGCCGGAAGTGTTACCCCAGGTGCCAGGCACCTGCGGTAACACTTCAGGTGCGGGCGAGCTTCACAAGTCGTTGGCCGAGCAGCGTTACAAGGAAGATGATCACGGTCACGAGCGCCATCGTGGCGCCCGTCGCCGTGGCGTGGTGGTAGCTGACCAGCAGACCGACAATCGCGCTGACGGCTCCGATTGCGACGGCACAGACCATGACCAGCGGCACGCGCCTGACCAACAGTGACGCTGTTGCCGGCGGGGCGATCAAGAAGGCGAACACGAGCAGGCTGCCGACCGTTTCGAACGAGGCGACGATCGAGAGTGCGAGCAACACCAGTAGCGCGAAGTGGGTGAGCTGCGGGCGGAAGCCGATCAGCTTGGCTTGGGTGACGTCGAATGTGCTGACCAGTAGCGCCCGGTGCAACACGATCACCCCGCCGACGGTGATGATCGCGACGACGAGCAGGGTTTTCAAGTCGCCGGAGTCGACTGCGTTGATCGAACCGAAAAGGAAGCGGGTGAGGTCGCCGGCGCCGCGGCCCTTTTGAGCCGACATCACGACCACGGCGAGCGCCAGAAACCCGACGAACAGAACGCCGATCGAGGCGTCGTCGGGGAGCGGTGAAGAGCTGCGGATCAGTTGTACTCCAGCAACCATCGCGAGCGCTGCGATCATGGCGCCGACCGTGGTGTTGTGGCCCAGCACGAAGGCGATCGCGATGCCGGGCAGCACACCATGCGCGAGAGCGTCGCCCAAGAAGCTGAGGCCGCGCAGCACGACCCAGGTGCCGATCACGCTGGTGCACACGACGCTCAATAGCGCCGCATACAGCGCATCGCGCAGGAACTGGTTGTCGTCGAACGGCGTGATCCACCAGTCGATCGGATGTTGCAGCCAGTTCATGGCGCCAGCGCCCGTGCGATAGCTGTGGCGTTGGCGCGCATCATCTCGAGATACGTGTCGGTCGCTGGCGCGTCGGTGACGGCGTCGGTGACCAGCGGCACCACTCGCACGCCGAGCCGTTCGGCGAGCCGGTTGGCGTCGTTGCTCGATTCGAGCTGCTCGGTGAACACGGCGGGGACGCCTAGCTCCTCGATCGTGTCAGCCAGGGCAGCCAGGTCTGCGGCATTGGTCTCGGCGAGCGTGTTGGTGGAGTCGATCACGGTGCCGACGATCTCGACGTCGTAGCGATCAGCGAAGTAGGCCAGCGAGTCGTGGCTGGTGACGATCACCCGACTTTCGGGTGGAATCGGTGCCAGTAGCTGGACGATCTCGGCGTCGAGGGCGATCAGCTCGGCGCGATAGTCGTCGCTGCAGGCCGTCACGGCGTCGGCATCGAAGCCCGCCGAGATCGCCGCTGCTTCGATCTCGTCGATCAACTCCACAACCTGCGACGGGTCCTGCCAGATGTGCGGGTCGCCGGCGAGTGGGCGGGCGAAGGGCATCATCTCCACCACCTGAACTCCGCTGCTCTGCGCTGCTTCGAGCAGCTTGCCGGTGCTGCCTTCGAGCCCGCCACCGTTGGCGATGATCACCGTCGCCTGCTCGAGCAGCTCACGGTCGCGCAGCGATGCCTCGAAGGTGTGCGGATCGGCGCCCGCCGGAATTACCGATGGCACGGGTTGATCACAGTTGACGTGGGACGCGATGTCGGCCCAAATCGTCGTGGTGGCGACGAGAGCCGCGGCGTCTTGCTTGCTCGAGCCATCGCCGCACGACGAGCCGACGAGAGCGCCGCACACCGCCACAACGGCGCTTGCTCGACAACTGAGAACCATTCTCATGATGCTAGACTGAGAATCACTCTCATGCCAACTGCCAACCAAGACGATCTCGCCACCACCCGCCTCGCCACTGCCCGCGACGTATGTGTCCACTACGGGCCCGTGGTGGCCCTCGCCCCGACCTCGTTCGAACTCAGTCGTGGCGAAACCGTGGCCTTGGTGGGCTCCAACGGCAGCGGGAAGACCTCGATGCTCTCGCTGCTGGCCGGGCTCGTTACACCAGAGGATGGCACGATCGCGGTAAGCGGCACCGTGGCAATGGTGACCCAGCACCGCGACAACCATCGTTGGATTCCGCTCTCGGTCGACGAGGTGTTGCGAATGGGGCGATATCAACGGCGTGGACTGCTAGGGCGGATCCGTCGACAAGATCGTGACTGCATCGACTGGGCGGCCGAGATGCTCGAGGTGACGAGCTTACGACGGCGTTCATTCAGTGACCTCTCCGGGGGCCAGCAGCAGCGAGTGCTCGTGGCTCAAGCAATGGCTACCCGGCCCGATCTGCTGTTGCTCGACGAACCGATCACCGGCCTCGATCTGCCGAGCCAGCTTCGGATCCTCGAAGTGATCGAGCAGCACGCTGCCGATCGCGGCGCCGTGGTGTTCTCCACCCATCACCTCGCTGAGGCGCGGCGGGCCGACCGAGTGCTGTTGATGGCCGGGTGTGTTCTCGCCGATGGCACTCCGAACGAGGTGCTGGTGCCGCCCTTGCTGGCCGAGGCGTTCGGCGGGCGGTTGATCAGGGACGACGGCACGTCGATCGTGGTCGACGACCACGGTCACGACCACGGTCACGATCACGGTCAACCACACGCCCCCGACTTGGTGCCGCACCACGGTGCCCACCAGCACGAACACGAGCACCGCGATGGGCACTGAGTCGCCTGTCATCAACCTTCATCATGCGGTGTCCGCCCGGCTCGCCGATCACGAGCAGCACTACACCGCCAATCGGCGCGCCGTCGTCGACGCCCTGTTTGCCGCATCCGCACCGATCGCGCTGCCCGATTTGCTGGCAACCGACGAGTCGCTCGCCCAGAGCAGCGCTTATCGCAGCCTGTCGGTGTTGATCGACGTCGGGGTCGTGCGCCGGCTCGTGCATCTCGGCGACCGCGCCCTGTTCGAACTGGCCGAGCATCTGACCCAGCACCATCATCACCTGATCTGTGAGTCGTGCGGGCTCGTCGTCGACGTCACGCTCTCCGACGGTATCGAGGCGGCGATGGACCGAACGGTCGACGAGGTCGCATCGAAGTTCGGTTTCGCCCCACTCCACCACGCCGTCGACATCTACGGCACGTGCGCCACCTGCACGACCTAAGCGTTACTGCAGGTGCCTGGCACCTGCAGTAACACTCGGTGATAGCTCGATGTTGTCAGCGGCCGAGCAGGCGACTCATCAGGCCGGGCTTGGGTGCCTCGTAGCCTTCGGGCAGCAGGTGGGGTGCGGTCTGCTGGAGGTACTCGGCGACCCGCTTGGCGGATGGATTGACCATGCCGACCTCACCGATCACGATCGTCGGTACCGTCTCGTTACCGTTCGCGTAGAACCGCACCTTGGCCGCATCATCGGGGTTGTCCCAGATGTCATGGTCGACGGTTTGGATGCCGGCCTTGTCGAGGCCGCGGCGCAGCATCGCGCAGAAACCACAACCGGGGCGCCAATAGAAATGAACGGCATCGCTTGCCATGCAGGCCTCGTTCTGGGGGTCAGGACTCGACCACGGAAGCGAGTCGTTCGAGCGTCGCTTCGATGTTGGCCGGGTGTTTCTTCGGATACCCCGCCAACTCGAGCACTTTGGGGGAAATTGCAGTGGACCAGTCGAAGCTTTCGGTCACCGTTGTACCGCCGCCGTCCGTTTCGGCTACCGGCTCGAGTTCGTAGCGCCAACGGTGCTTGCCGAAGTGCGCCCACGCGATCAGCCGGTTCTGCTCGAACTCCTTGACGGTGCTCGTGACGCGGTAGGGGAGGATCCCGATCTTCATGTCCATGCCGAACTTGGAACCAAGCTCGAGCCGTTTCGATTCCCCACGCAGCTTCTGAATCGTGCCCGATCCGTCGATCTCGCCGTGACGAGCCGGGTCGGTGAATACCTCGAAAATCGCCTCTGGTGAGGCCTTGATCACTCGCGAGACTGAAACAACACGTTTGCTCATGACCCCGGACGGTATCGGAGCGGGAGACGTTGGAACATCGGATGGCTACCGTGAGTTCGTGGCCGAGTTGACGCGATGGACCCTCGAACAGGTCGCGGCAGTGGCGCCATCGCCGCGGTCGGTCGCCGCAGCCGAGTCGCTCGCCGAACCGAATCGGTGGTCGGCGCTCGGCGGCGATCAGCGTGCGCTGTGGGGACGATGTCGCGGATCGGGCGCCGAGCCGTATGACACGGTGGTCGATCATGTCGAAGTGGCGTGGCGGTGCACATGTCCCAGCCGCAAGCGTCCTTGCAAGCACGCCCTGGCGCTGTTGTTGTTGTGGGTCCGCGGCGGGGTGCCCGACTCGGCGCCGCCAGAGTCGGTCGAATCATGGATCGATCGGCGCGACCGCACGGCGGCTGGTATGGCATCGGGCTCCGATGCCGGGCCTGGCGAGTCGCCGCCACCGCCAGGGGCGATCGGCGACGAACCGCCCACCGACCGCGACGAATCGCCGCCAACCGATCGAGACGACCTCGACCGTTCGCGCGATGAGCGGGTCGCTCGCATGATGGAAGGCCTCGTCGCCCTCGACCGATGGCTGGAGGACCGGATGCGCACCGGTCTGGCAGACCCGGAGCTCGCTCGCTACGCAACCTGGGACCAGCTCGCCGCCCGGCTCGTCGATGCGCGAGCGGGCTCGCTCGCCAATCGCGTGCGCCGGCTGGCGGGCCTCGTCGGGGCAAGCCCAGACTGGCATGCCGAGGTGTTGGCCGAGCTCGGTCTGTTGCACTTGATCGCGGAGGCCGGGCGGCGGCTACCGGACCTGCCGGGGCAACTCGCCGACGCGGTGGCGACCGCGTCCGGCTGGCAGGTGCGTCACGCCGATGTCCTGGGCGGGGTTCCCGACACCGACGAGTGGTTCGTCGCCGGACGCAGCGACACGCGCGAAGACCGGATCGAGGTTCGACGTCTCTGGCTGCGCGGCCTGCAGTCGGGCAGGTGGGCGATGCTGTTGTCGTTCGCCGCTTATCAGCAGAGCCTCGACGACTCGCTCACGGTCGGCACCGTGGTGCACGCCGACCTGCATCGCTATCCCGGCGGTTCGTTACGGGCGCTGGCGGGGCGCCGCTACGCCGATCCATTGCTGTTCACCACACCGGTCGCGGTGACGATCGCCGAAGCGTGCGACGAGATCGGGCGGGCGGTCGCTGCGGAACCCTGGCTCGAGCGATATCCGTCCACCGTCGCAGCGACGCCGTCGGTGCTCGATCGACGATGGGTGATAACCGATTCCACCGGCTCGCTGCCGTTGCAGGTCGATGACCGTGTGCTCGGAACCTTGTTGGCTTCCTACGCTGGAATCGCAGCGTCCGGACAGATGCTGGTCGACATGACGATCGAGTGGACGCCTTGGGGCGTTCGGCTGCTGACCATCCACCTGCCCGATCGCACGCTCGATCTCGGGCCGCGAGCCGACTCTTCGTTCGTCGGGGTGTCGTGAGCTCCGACCTCGAGATCTACTGGCGCGAGCTGGTCACAGCGGCGTTGCTCGGCACGGATCGGCGTCAGCCACCGGTGGCGTCTCCGGGTCCGGTGGCCGACCTGATCGACGACGCCGTTCGTCCCGATCATGCGTCTCGGATGCTGGCCGCCGTCGGATCCGTTGCGGCAGCTCGCCGAGCGGCGTTCGTGGCTGGCCCTCCCGCCGGGCAACTCCAGGTGCCCGAGCCGGACGAGCGGCCGAGCTGTAGTGCTGCCGCAGTGGCGACCTGGCGCACGATCGTGGCCGAGTGGCCGGTGCTCGAAGACGAGTGGGTGCTCACGGTGATCCAACGCGGTATGCGCGTTCCGCCCGATGCGCTTGTCGAACAACTCCAGCGCCATCGCCGGGATGCCACTCGCCGGGCCCGTGTAGCGATCGCGGGCGGTCCGCTCGCCGGTTGGTTGACCGATCACCTACCGGCGCTCGGCCCAACGACCCGGGCAACGGCGTCAGCCGAGGACGTCGCCAACTTGCCAGAGTTGCCCGTGTCTCCCGAGCTCACGTATCTGCTCACCGCAGATGCCCACACCTTCGTGCGGCGGCTCGCACACGGCTTCGACAACGGCGAGTTCAGGGCGCCCCACCGCGCCGTGCTGGTGAACCTGTTCGCCCGATGCCGACCCGAGGTGCTCGCAAACGCTGCGTCGAGCTTCGGTAGCGCCAACGTCGGGCTGGCGTTGGCGCTCGCCGATCTCGCCGGTCTGCGTCACCGGATGCTCTCCGAACTCGGTGTCGCGATCTGAGCGGCCGACGGGATCGGTTAGCGCCGGCTACGAGATCGGCTTGGCATAGACCGCTTCGTACCTCTCGAGTTCGAAGCCGAGTGAGGTGTATACCTCGAACGCGCCACCGGGGTTGTTGGTGTCGACGCCGAGTGTGGCTTCGGTCATACCACGGTCCCTCAGCTCCTGCAGGCTCATCGCCAGCAAGGTGCCGGCGATGCCACGGTTGCGCCAGTCCTTGTGGGTCGAGATGTTCTCGGTGTAGCCGCGCAGATAACCGCGGTCGGCGTTCTCATCGGCGTTGATGAAGCTCTTGACCTGTCCGACGATCTGATCACCGGCCCAGGCGACCTTCCACAATGTTGGATCGCTGTGGGGGTCGGCGATCCTGGCATCGATGTCGTCGGGCTCGGGTTCCTCGAAGTCCCACTCGCCGCGGAACGCTTCAAAATGGACCTCCCAGATCGTGCGCACCTGATCTGGTTGCACCGGGCGTAGATCGACACCGGCTGGCAGCTGGCGTTCAGGGATGTCGTCGAGGTGGGGGCGTACCAACGAGGCCTCCCACTCGACCGCTGCGTAGCCCATTGTCTCGAGCCAGGCGGCTTCCTCGGTCGGGATGTCACCCGGCCCGGGATGCACGGCGTAGGCACGGTAGCGAGCGTGGTCGACGGCGTCGGCCCAAGGTCGTGTGTGCTGCTCCTGCGCCCCCACCAGGCGCCCGAACAGCGGCTCGCCGAGATGGTCCGGACGAACGGGAGCAAACATGATGCAGTCGCGACGACCCGATTCGAGGTCGCTCCGGCTGGGCCGGCAGTAGGCGACGGTATCGCCGTTCACGTTGTCGATCAGTGCGATGTCGTTGTCGGGATCGCACGCGGTGAGGTGGGCATAGCGAGCGTCGAACGATTCGACGGTCGGCAACTCGGGATCGCCGATGTGCTCGCGGTAGGCGGCGAGCACGGCCGTCATGGCGGGATGATCGGCAATCCCGCGGTATGGGCGAGCCAGGTACGGCGCCGGCAGGTTGATGCGATCGGCGAGATGCATGACTCGACCGTAATGATCAGATGCCGCTCGTCAGCTGTGTGTTTGCAAGCCGCCTCTGGTCATCGAGTCCCGGGGTGGGATCGGGTCGCCAGCGATCGCCGCAGGAACTCGAGCTGGTGCAACAGCAGATTCTCGGCGACGACCTCTTGCTTGGCCATGTGGGTGACGCCGACCAATGGCAGTACCTCGTGCGGCTTACCGGCCCCCAACAGCGCCGACGACAGCCGCAGCGTGTGTGCGGCCACCACGTTGTCGTCGGCGAGACCGTGCACCAGCAGTAGTGGCCGTGCGAGCTGGGGTGCCAACCCGAGCAGCGACGAGGCGTCGTAGACGTCGGGTTGCTGGTTCGGGTCGCCGAGATACCGCTCGGTGTAGTGGGTGTCGTAGAGGCGCCATTCGGTCACGGGAGCACCGGCGATTGCGGCGTGGAACAGATCGGGTCGCCGAAGCACTGCCAGGGCCGCTAGGTAACCACCGAAGCTCCAGCCCCGAATCGCGACGCGACCGAGATCGAGCTCGGGATGCCGTTCGGCGGCGGCGTGCAGCCCATCGACCTGATCTTCGAGCACGCCACTTGCCATGTCGCCCAACACCGACCGTTCGAAGCTGCTGCCGCGTCCGGGTGTGCCACGACCGTCGATCACGACGACAGCGAACCCTTGGTCAGCGAACCACTGGGATGTGCAGAACGTGTTGTGCGAGCGAACCACACGCTGGGCGTGCGGGCCTCCATACGGGTCGAGCAGCACCGGCAGCGGCGATCCGTCGTGGTCGTGGGGGAGCAGCACGGCGGTTGTGGCGACTTGCGCCGAATGGGTCGTGATCGCCACGCGCGGCCGTACGAGCGGGCGCTCGGCATTGCTGTCGAGTGTCTCGCCCGACGGGAGTCGCCAGCGGGCACCCGGCTCGTCGACGGTCGACGTGCGGATCACGACCGTTGCGCCGCCGACCGCACCGGTGTTGACACTCAACCCATCGGTGAGTGCCTCGAACCCGGAGGCACTCCATCGGTAGAGGTGTTGCACGGTGGCGTCGTCGATCGGGTTGCCGGTGACAACGACCTGCTCGGCGCTCGCTGAAACGACCGTCCGAACCTGCACGTCTACCGGTGAGACGATCTCGTTGCCGATCACCAGGCGACGTGCACCATCGCGGTCTGAGCACATGACGAGCCGGTCGTCATCGATCAGCGCACCGGTGCCGGGGACCAGCTCGACCCAGGCATCGTCATGGTCGCTCCACACGACGGTGGTCTGCCCGCTGGCGACGTCGACCCTCAGCACCTGCAGGTCGTGCTGGTCGCGCGATTGCACGGTGATCGTGAGGCCGTGATCGTTCCAATCGACGTTGGCCAGATACGGGAACCCGCTTCGGTCCCAGGCAACCGCCGCCCGTTCCCCTCCGTCGACCGACACCAGGTGCAGCGAGACCTCGGCGTTTGGTGTTCCGGCGGCCGGATAGCGAACCGCATGCGGCGTTGAACCGGGATCGGCTGGATTCGAGATGTGCCACACCTGCACCGGAGCGGTGTCGGCACGACAAACCGCCAGGCTCGAGCCGTCGGGAGACCACCAGAAACCTCGGTAGCGACCCATCTCCTCGGCGGCGATGAAGTCGGCGCTTCCCCATCTGACCGTGTCGGAGGCGTCCGGTTCATGGGCGATCGGATGGGCGTCGCCGTGAAGATCGGTCACCCACAACTGGCTGCCGTGGACGTAAGCAATCTTGCAGTCTTCCGGTGAACCGTTCGGTGAGGGCCTCGGATCGAAGACCGGTCCGTCGACCGGTACCTGCCATGACCGGATCGAGTCGAGGTCGGCCGCGAACAGCTGCCCCGCGAGTGCGAACACCGCCAGCGAGGCGTCGACCGATAGGGCGTACGAGGTGATCCCGCCGGCGCCCTCGCGTAGACGTTCGCGGCGTGCCCGTTCTTCTGCGGGGAGTTCGGCGTCGCCTGTGGCAAGCAGGGCGGCTGGATCGGCGACCACGGTTTCCTCGCCGGTCGCCACGTCGGCGACCCAGAGGCAGTTGACGGGATCGGCGCCGCCTCGGCTTCGTGCAAAAACCACACGCCGGGCGTCCTCGGTGACCGTGAGATCGCGCGGCTCGCCGAGCGTGAGCCCTTGCGTGCGGGCGTATTGGCGTGGAAACGAATCGTTCATGTCGTTGGCGTCAGGCGTCGGCGGCGCGAGCGCCGGCGGCTACCAGGGCATCGACAATGATCGACCAGGCAGCTTCGTGGTCGACATCTTCGAGCACGTGGGCGTTCGGCGGTTCCTGACCGATCATGCCGCGACGGTCGATCACCGTCATCCCGGACGTGTGCTGACCTTTCGTCTCGATCGTGACCTTCCTGTCGACGCCGTTGAACAGGTCTGGGTTGGTGAGCGCCATCACGGCGAGCGGGTCGTGCAGGGCCGCCCCGGCGATGTGGTCGTGCCGGGCGCGGTAGTTGTCAGCGAAGAATCGAAACAGGTCGGCGATCATCGTCGTGAACTTCGTGCCGAGTGCATCGACCTGCTCGATTCGGGGCGGGGTGACCATCAACTGGTGGGTGACGTCGAGTCCGGCCATCGTGATCGGGGCGCCGCACGCGAACACGATCGCCGCCGCGTGCGGGTCGGCCCAGATGTTGAACTCGGCGAGCGGGGTGCGGTTGCCGAACGTCCCACCGCCCATCAGTGAAATACCGGCGATCCTGTCGACCAGGTCGGGAGCGGTTCGAAGCGCGAGCGCGATATTCGTCAACGGGCCGATCGGCACCAGCCAAACGCCCTCGCTCGAGCGGCAGGTTTCGATGATGAACGACACTGCGTCGGTCGAATCGGCGCCGTGGTCGGGCACCGGGAGTTGGGCCCCGTCGAGCCCGCTCTCGCCGTGTACGTACCCGGCGAATTTGGGCTCCGCGACGAGTGGCCGCTCGGCCCCCGAGTGCACCGTGGTGTCGAGGTGCATGGCGTCGCGCATCACGCACGCGTTGTAGGTGGTGCGGTCGAGCGGTGCGTTGCCGGCCACCGTGGTGATGCCCAGCAGATCGGTCGTGTGGGCGGCGAGCACGATTGCAATCACATCGTCGTGGCCGGGGTCGCAGTCGAGCACGACGCGGGGGCGGGCGGCGGAAACCTGAGGCATGCCGACCAGCATCGCGCATGGCGTGCGACGATGATGCGGTGAAGCGGTTGTTGCCGGTGCTCGTCGCCGTACTCGGAATGGCTGCCTGCACCGGCGGCGGTGATGAACTCGCCGATTCGACCGACGCTCGTGGCCGTACGGTGCCGAGCTCGCCGACTTCGCCGCAGTCGCCCCCGGTCTCGCAGCTCGATTCGGGTGGTTCCTCTCCGGTCACTGTCGAGGCGGTCACGGGCGAGTTGGTTACGGTCGAGTCGACCGAGACCAGCGATGTCGTGCCCGCTGCCTCGGTAACGGCACGCCCGATCGTGGAGATACCGGGATCGGGTGTTCCGGGTCTCGACAGCGACGACGCCTTCTGTGCCGCTTGGAGTCGGTTCGGCGGCTCGTGGCAGGTGTTGCTCGTCGGCTCGAACTTCCTCGGCGACGCCGAGCGGGTCGCGACATGGGAGATCGCTTCCGCCGACATCGTCGAAGCGGCGTACGCAGATCTGATCGCTCACTTTCCCGATCAGCTTGCCTCTGAGGCCGAGATCGTTGCGGACGCCTACTTCGGCGCCCTCCATCGGAGGGCGGCAACAGCGGGCGCCTCGCTCGGAAATGCCGGGGCGGACGGCGCGGTCGTGCAACGCCTCGGGCGGGCCTGGCTGGAGGCGCTCGCTCAGCGTGACCAGTTCGACCCCGACCTGGCGTTCGAGATTCCCGAGGACCTGCGGGAACTCGTCGATCGGGCCGTCGATGACTTCCGTTCGCAGCGGGTCGAGTTCCATCTCGACCCGAGCATGACGATCGGCGCCGAGACCCCGCTCACCGACGGCTACCTCGAAACTGCGTGTCCCGACCAGGGCACGCTGTCGGGGCAAGAGGTCGATCCAGGGTGACGACCAAGCCGCAAAGCCAAACCGCACTGCCAGAGCGGCTGTTTTGTCACCGCTTGAGGTGTGCTGGACAACCGGCTCCTACACTCGCCCCGTGGCACGCATTGCATTCGGATCCGACCATGCCGGTTACGAGCTCAAACAACACCTGATCGAGCGGCTCGGCGCAGCGGGGCACGAGATCATCGACAGGGGCACGGATTCGACCGACAGTGTCGACTATCCCGAGTTCTGCGCCGACGCCGCTCGCATCGTGCGTGACGGTGACGCCGATTTCGGGATCGTGTTGGGCGGCAGCGGCCAGGGTGAGCAACTCGCCGCGAATAAGGTTCGCGGCGCACGCGCGGCGCTCTGCAACTGTCTCTATACGGCGCGCATGGCACGTGAACACAACGATGCAAACGTGTTGTCGATCGGCGCTCGCGTCGTCGGTATCGGCCTTGCCGAGGAGATCGTCGACCTGTTCTTGTCGACCCCGTTCGAAGGTGGTCGGCACGCCCGCCGTGTGGCCCAGATCACGGAACTCGAGGAGCAATTCTGATCATGCCCTTTCATTCCGATTCGCATCCCGACACGGCCGTCGAAGACCTTTTGGAACGCGAGTTCCAGCGTCAGACGACCGGCCTGCAGCTGATCGCCAGCGAGAATTTCACGTCCCCCGCGGTGATGCGCGCAACCGGTTCGGTGCTCACGAACAAGTACGCCGAGGGCTATCCGGGTAAGCGGTATTACGGCGGCAATGCGGTTGTCGACGACATCGAGGCGATCGCGATCGAGCGTGCCAAGGCCCTGTTCGGCGCCGAGCACGCCAATGTGCAACCGCATTCGGGGGCGAACGCCAACATGTGCGCCTACCAGGCGGTGCTGCAACCGGGAGACACCGTGCTCGGCCTCAGTCTCGACCACGGGGGTCACCTCACCCACGGTTCGCCGGTCAACGCCAGCGGACTGCTGTACCACTTCGTGTCGTATGGCGTCGGCGCTGAAGAGCGGATCGACATCGATGCGATGCGCACACTCGCTCACGAGCACCGCCCGAAGATGATCGTGGCCGGCACCACCAGCTATCCGCGCCGACTCGACCCCGAACCGTTCAAGGCGATCGCCGACGAGGTCGGTGCGCTGCTGTTGTTCGACATCGCCCATCTCGCCGGGCTCGTCGCCGCCGGTGCCCACCCCAACCCGGTGCCGTTCGCCGACATCGTCACGTTCACGACCCACAAGACATTGCGCGGTCCGCGCGGCGGTTGCATCCTCTCGAAGGCCGAATACGCCAAGGCGATCGACAAGGCGGTCTTCCCCGGTTGGCAGGGTGGCCCGCTCGAACACGCGATCGCCGGCAAGGCGATCGCCTTCTACGAGGCATCGCAGCCGAGCTTTGGCGAGTACGGACGCCAGGTTGTCGCCAATGCGTCGGCGCTTGCGGGCGCTCTGGCGGGGGAGGGCTTCCGCCTCGTCTCGGGGGGCACCGACAACCACCTGATGGTGGTCGATCTGCGGCCGTTCGATGAGGAGCTGACCGGCAAGATCGCCCAGTCGTCGCTCGATCAGGCTGGTATCACGCTCAACAAGAACACTGTGCCCGACGATCCGCGCAGTCCGTTCGTCACCAGCGGCGTGCGGATCGGTACGCCGTCGGTCACGACCCAGGGTATGACCCCCGAAGAGATGCCCGAGATCGCGTCACAGATCGCCCGAGCACTGCGCGGGCGCGACGACGCCGACACGCTCACGGCCGTTCGCCGGCAGGTCGCCGCCCTGTGTGCCCGGTTCCCGGCCTACCCGAACGGCCTGTGACCACACCGTTGGCCCGCGTCCGTCCGCCCGACCCGTAGTCTGAGCAGTCGTGTCACCCGGCTTTGGCGATTATCTCCTGATCGGCGGCGTCGCAGCCGCGGTCACATTCGCCACCACGCCGATCGTTCGTGCGATCGCCCTGTCGCGCAACTGGATTCACGAACCGAATGAACGTTCGGTGCACACCAAGCCGATCCCGCATGTCGGTGGGCTGGCAATGCTGGCGGGATTCCTGGCCGCCCTGCTGGTCGCAGCGCTGCTGGGCCGATTCGATGCGATCTTCAGCGAGAACAGCGAGCCGCTCGGGATCGTGATCGCGGCGCTGGTGGTGTTCGCCACCGGGTTGCTCGACGACATTCGCGACCTGGCGCCGCCCGGCAAGGTGACCGGCGTCGTAATCGCGGCGCTCGTGTTGGTCTGGTTCGGCGCCACGATGTTCTACTTCCGGGTGCCGTTCTACGACGTGCTGATCGTGTCCAGCGACTGGACACCGCTCGTCACCGTGTTGTGGCTGCTCGGCATGACACAGGCGATCAACCTGATCGATGGGCTGGACGGGCTGGCTGCCGGCATCGTCGCGATCGCCGCCGGCTCGTTCTTCGTGTACTCCTTCAAGCTCAGCGATCTCGGCCTGGTGACCGATCGCAACGCAGGCCCACTGATCGCGATCATCACCGCTGGGATGTGCGTTGGTTTCCTGCCGTACAACTTCAATCCGGCGCGGATCTTCATGGGCGACAGCGGAGCGTTCCTGCTCGGCCTGCTGTTGGCCGTCTCGACCAGTCTGGTCGGTGGTCGCGCCGACCCGAACACACAGGACCACGTCGGCCAGACGTTCTTCTTCTTCGCCCCATTGGCGATCCCGCTGTTGGTGCTCGGGGTGCCGATCCTCGACACGCTGTTGGCGATCATCCGGCGGGCGTCGAAACGCCAGGCGCTCGATGTCGCCGACAAGGGCCACCTGCACCACCGGCTGATGAACCTCGGTCACGGTCACAGGCGCAGCGTGTTGATCCTGTGGACCTGGACTGCGCTGTTGTCGGGGTTCGTGCTGTATCCGGTGCTCACCGACGAGAACCCCACCTATCTCCCGTTCGGGATCGGTGCTCTCGGGATCGTGCTGTTCACAGTGCTGCATCCGAGCGTGCGCCGAAAACGTGCCGAGGCGGTCGAGGCGGCGCTGTTGCGGCCGGCCTTCGAGCAGCTCGACCCGAGTCGGCCGGAGCGACCCGAGATCACCTGACCGTGGCTGCGCGACCGCGCAGGAACGCACCTGAAGTCCGGCTGGCAACCAATGGGGGTTGGAACCGAAAGCCCCTCCGGATATCTTCGTGACACGAATCACAATCGCAACGCGAACACGCTCCGATGCAGTCCGCACTGTGATTACTTCAGCACTGTGATGACTTTCGAACACTCATGAAACTTCCCGCCGCACCGAGCAGCAACCGAGCAGACGACACGTTTGGCATCGGTATTGAAACGGGGGTGATGCTGGTTCTGTTCTCCGGCCTTGGTTGGATCATCGATCGGTCGATCGGCACGATGCCCTGGTTCACGATCGGGCTGTTCGTGGTCGGCGCTATCGGACTGTTCTACCGGCTCAAGTCCGGGTACACGCTTCGCCTCGACGAGCTGGCGGGACAACGTCGCGACGCATCGACCCGAAAGCGGCCGACGTGACCGACACATCGGCTTCGGCATGGAACACGAAGCCCGTTGGCGACTCTCCCGAGGTGGCGATCTCGCTCGATATGGTCCGCAGAGGCCTGATCGTGGTACCGGTGCTCGCCATCATCTGCGGCGTGATCTGGGGCGCCGACGGGGTATGGAGCTCGCTCTATGCGATGGCGCTGGTGTTCGCAAACTTTCTGTTGTCGGCGGGCATCATCGCTGCCGGCAGTCGGATCTCGTACGCGGCGTTGTTGTCGGGGGTGCTGTTCGGGTACATCTTCCGGCTCGCCCTGATCTTCTTCGCCGTGTTCATCGTTCGTGACGCCGGGTGGATTTCGCTGCCCGCGGTCGGCACGGCTATCATCGTGACGCACCTTGGGCTGCTGGTCTGGGAGCTGAAGTACGTAGCGTTGTCGCTCGCCTATCCCGGACTGAAACCCGCCCAACCCTGATTCTTGCTTCGCTCGTTAGACATCTAGCCACGCCCAAACCCATCTCCAATCGCCCGAACCCGCTACCGCACAAAGGACAGCATCCGTGCTCGGACTCGAGTTCCCAGAAATCAACGAGGTCATCCGCTGGGTCGACCTGTTCCCGACGTTCAACAAGATTGCCCTGATCGCATGTGCGGCGGCAATCATCGGATCGGTCATCTTCTTGATGGCGGCGAACGCCGATTCGATGGTCGCCCCGAAAGGGGTGCGAAACCTCGCTGAGATCATCGTCGAGTTCATCGAAGGCATGGTGATGGAGACGATCGGCAAGGAGGGCCTCAAGTGGACGCCCTACATGTTGTCGTTCTTCGTCTTCATCTATCTGTGCAACCTTCCCGGCATCATCCCGATCGTGTACATGCCGGCGACGGCCCGCATGGCGCTGCCGCTGTTCCTCGCCGTGGTCGTTTGGGTGATCTACAACGCTGTCGGCTTCAAGCATCAGAAGGCCGGTTACATCACCCACATGCTGTGGCCGCCAGGCGTGCCGATCTTCCTCAAGCCGCTGGTCGGCATGATCGAGTTCGTGTCGAACATCTTCGTGCGGCCATTCGCCCTGGCGATCCGACTTTTCGCCAACATGCTCGCCGGGCACATGCTGCTCGTCACATTCGCAATCCTCACCGAGGAACTCATCATCGGCGACAGCGTCGTACTCAAGCCGCTCGCCGTGCTGCCGTTCTTCATGTTGCTTTTCGTGACCGCCTTCGAAGTCCTCGTCGGGTTTCTGCAGGCCTACATCTTCACGATTCTCGCTTGCGTCTTCATCGGTTCGTCGATGGCCAGCCACGACGAGACCGCCGAAGCGCACTAGAGCACGTCACAGATTCTCAAGACCTCCCTTACTCACGTCAACACAGGAGACACACCAATGGAAGCAATGATTGGCCTGATCGCTCAGGCGGATGCCGCTGCCGATGCAAAGGCCGCGAACGCGGCAATCGGTGCCGGGTTCGCATACGGGCTCGCAGCAATCGGACCCGGTATCGGCATCGGTTACGTGGCAGGCAAGGCCATTGAGGCAATGGCCCGCCAACCCGAAGCTGCCGGCATGGTGCGCACAACGATGTTCCTGGGTATCGCCTTCACCGAGGCGCTCGCCCTGATCGGCTTCGTGGTGTTCATCCTGCTCGGTCTCTGACCGCTACTTCGTCCACCACCGATCACGAAAGGAGTTGACGTGCTGACAGCCGTCGCAACTCTGACTGCCAACTCGATCGAAGTTCGGTTCGTCGATGCCGTGCGCGCCGGCGACGAGGAAACTCACGTCGCCGTCGAGCCCAAAGACGGTCCGAGCCCGATCGCACCCGAGATGAAAGAACTCGCCTGGACGGCGGGTGCTTTCGTGCTGTTCGCAGTTCTCATGCGGCTCGTCTTCTATCCTCGTCTCAGGAGCGGCATGGATGCCCGTTACGCCAGCATTCGTGCTGGTCACGAGGGCGCCGATGCCGCTCGGGCTGCCGCCCGCGCCGAGGTCGCCGAGTACGAGGGGCAGCTGGCCACCTTGCGAAGCGAAGCGAACGAGCGAATCGAGGCGCACCGGCGCACCGTTGAAGCCGAACGAGAGGTTCGCCTCGGGGAGCTGACCGAACGCATCGACGCACGCCGACAAGCAGCGTTGGCAGATGCTCAAGCGGCGCATCACGCTTTGCGAGCCGATATCGAATCGTCCTCTGCCGACGTCGCAGCGCGGGCGATCGAGTTGGCCACCGGACAGCGTCCCGCTCCAGGCGTCGTGAGCGCCGCGGTGTCGGCGGCGATGATGGAAGGGGCGCAACGATGAATTTGCTGGCCAACATTATCTTCGTGATGGCCGAGGAAGGTCCTCATCTCGACGACAACGGACAGATCGTCACACACCATTGGTTGTTGCCAGAGCGGTCGGAGCTGATCTACGGCACGATCTCGTCGATCATCATCTTCGCCTTGCTGTTCAAGTTCGCGGGGCCCGCGATCGTCAAGGGGTTCAACGGTCGCAGCGAGCGGATTCGAGCCGAGCTCGACGGGGCTGCGACAGCCCCCGCCGAAGCGATCGCAGAGGCGGACAGTATCCGCACGGCCAAGGGGGATATCGACGCCGAGCGGCAACGCCTGTTCGCCGAGGCCGACGCTCAGGCCGAATCACTATTGGTCGAGGGGCGCGCACGGCTCGAGCAGGAGGTCACCGAACTCGAACAGCGAGCCACGGCCGAGCTCGCTGCGGCGAGCACCCGGGTCGGAGACGAATTGCGCGCCGAGATCGCTCGCATCGCCGCCGAAGCGACCGAGAACGTAGTCAGGGGCGGTCTTGATGGCGACACGCAGCAGTCCTTGATCGAATCCTTCATTTCTACTGTGGGGGCGAGCTGATGTCCGAGTCACGAATCGACGGTTACGCCCGAGGACTTTTCGAGATCGCCCGCGCCGAAGGCACGATCGACGAGGTCGAGGACGAGCTGTTTCGCTTTGCTCGCTCGTACGAATCGAGCGATGCCCTTCGCAACGCGTTGACCGACGAGATGATCCCGTCGGACAAACGACAGGCGATCGTCGAAAACCTGTTGGGCGGCAAGGCCACGTCGACCACGACACAGTTGGTGTCGATGGTGGTCGGTTCGGGCCGTGGCCGCGATCTTCCGGCGATCATCGACAAGCTCGTCGAGCGGGCATCGAACTCCAAGGATCTAGAAGTCGCCGAGGTGCGCAGCGCGGTTGCGCTCACCGATGACCAGCAGGACCGCCTCAAGGCGGCGTTGGCGAACGCCACCGGCAAGGCGGTCAACCTCAAGGTGATCGTCGATCCGTCCGTTCTGGGTGGCATCGTGGCCACCGTGGGCGACACCGTCATCGACGGCAGTGTCCGTACCCGTGTCGACCAGTTGAAGAGCCGGCTCTGAGCGGCCGCTGACAAATTTCTGAAACGAGCTACCAACATGGCAGAACTGACTATCTCCGCCGCCGACATCGCATCGGCGCTCAAGCAAAACCTGGCGGGTTTCGAGCCTTCGCTCGAAGCTCGCACCGTCGGCCGCGTGGCCGGCGTCGGCGACGGTATCGCCCGCGTCTCTGGCCTACCCGATGCCGGCGTGAACGAACTGCTCGAGTTCGAGGACGGCTCGGTCGGCCTCGCCCTCAACCTCGACGAGGAATCGATCGGTGCCGTTGTGCTCGGCGACGTCGACATGATCCAAGAAGGCCAAACGGTCAAGGCCACCGGCCGGATCCTCTCGGTGCCCGTCGGCGACGCGATGCTCGGCCGTGTCGTCAACGCCCTCGGCGACCCGATCGACGGCCTCGGTGACATCGTCGGTTCCACCGAGCGCCGGATGGAGATCCAGGCCCCAGGGATCCTCGGCCGCAAGCCGGTGCACGAGCCGCTCCAGACCGGCATCAAGGCGATCGACGCCATGACTCCGATCGGTCGCGGCCAGCGCGAACTGATCATCGGTGACCGCAAGACCGGCAAGACCACGGTGGCGATCGACACGATCCTCAACCAAAAGGGTCTCGGCGTGAAGTGCATCTATGTCGCCATCGGGCAGAAGGGTTCGACCGTCGCTCAGACCGTCGACACGCTTCGCCAGGCCGGCGCCATGGAGTACTCGGTTGTCGTCTCGGCGCCCGCCGCCGACTCGGCACCGTTCAAGTACCTCGCCCCGTACGCCGGGTGTGCGATCGGGCAATACTGGATGGACAACGGCGAGCACGCCCTCGTGGTGTACGACGACCTGTCCAAGCAGGCCGACGCCTACCGCCAGCTGTCGCTGTTGCTGCGCCGCCCGCCGGGCCGTGAGGCATACCCGGGCGACGTGTTCTACCTGCACAGCCGTCTGCTCGAGCGTGCGGCCAAGCTGTCCGATGAGAAGGGCGCCGGTTCGTTGACGGCACTGCCGATCATCGAGACCAAGGCCGGCGACGTGTCGGCGTTCATCCCGACCAACGTGATTTCGATCACTGACGGCCAAGTCTTCTTGCAGGACAACCTCTTCAAGTCGGGTGTTCGTCCGGCCGTCGACGTGGGCATTTCGGTGTCCCGTGTGGGAAGTGCGGCGCAGACCAAGGCGATGAAGGCCGTTGCCGGAACGCTCAAGCTCGATCTCGCCCAGTTCCGTGAGCTCGAGGCGTTCGCCACGTTCGGTTCCGAGCTCGACGCTGTGTCGAAGGCCCAGCTCGAGCGTGGCTATCGCCTGGTCGAGCTGCTCAAACAACCGCTCAACAGCCCGATGCCAGTCGAAGAGCAGGTTGTTTCGATCTTCGCCGGCACCAACGGTTACCTCGACGATGTCGCCGTCGGCGACGTGATTCGGTTCGAGCGCGAGCTGCTCGAGACGATGCGCAGCCGCCACAGCGGTCTGCTGGCCGACCTTCGCACCGGCGGTCTGCCCGACGGGCTCAGCGATGCCGTGCAATCGTTCAAAGAACAATTTTCCTCCGCGGACCCCGCTGGTCAACATGTCGATCCCACCACGGTCGACGCCGACGAGGTCGGCGAAGCCGAGTCGAACAAGACCCTCGCGACGGAGTGATGACCGAAGTGATTCTGACCCGCATCACGAGCGACGAGCCAAGCGCCGGCGAGGAGGCTGCTGTCGCAGTCGACCCGATTCGTCGCGCGCCGGCTGGTCGTGAGGCTGCGACGATCATGAAGCGACCTCGATAATGGCTGGTGGACAGGAACGCATCCTGAAGGGCCGCATCCGCTCGATGCAAGCCACCAAGAAGATCACCCGTGCAATGGAGCTGATCGCCGGATCGCGGATCGTGAAGGCCCAGCAGCGAGTTCATGCCGCCGTGCCGTATTCCGTGCAGATCACCGAGGTCGTCAAGGATCTTGCGGCGGCCGGTGGCACATCGGACTCACCGCTGCTCAAGGGTCGTCCCGAGATCAAGAACACGTGCTATGTGGTGATCTCTGCCGATCGTGGACTGTGCGGTGGCTATAACGCAGGTGTCCAGCGTGCCGCCGAGGGCGAGATCAAGGCAGATGTGGAGGCCGGCAAGGGCTACGAAATCATCCCCGTCGGTCGTAAGGCGGAGAGCTACTTCAAGTTCCGCGACTACCGGCTCGGACGCACGTTCGCCGGGTTTAGCGACAGGCCCTCATACGATGACGCCAAGGCGATCGGCTTGCACGTGGTCGAGCTGTTCGCCAGCGGTCACGTCGACAAGGTCGAGTTGGTCTACACCCGCTTTATCACGGCCGGCAATCAAGAAGTCGTACTGCGCCCGCTCGTGCCGCTGTCCCAAGACACGGTGATGGGCGGCGACGGCAAGGCCGGCTCCGACGACGGCACCGGTTCCGCCTACGAGTTCGAGCCCGATCCGACCACGATCCTCGACACGCTGCTGCCGCGCTACGTCGAGGCCCGTGTCTACGCCGCACTGCTGAATGCCGCCGCCTCGGAGCACGCCTTCCGTCAGAGGGCAATGAAGTCGGCAACCGACAACGCCGAGGATCTGATCAAGAGCCTCGGCATCACGATGAACCGTGCGCGCCAGGCGACGATCACCACCGAGATCATGGAGATCGTGGGCGGCGCCGAGGCACTTGGGGCCGACGACAAGACCGACGTTCGCATCATCGATTTTGACCTTTCCGATGGATTCGGTGCCCGCTCGGCGAGTGCACCGGTTGCGCCTGCCGCCGCACCCCAAGAGATTGCCCCGACGACTGCATCGACGACTGCCACGATCGAGGCTGATCGACTGGGCGAGGGCATCGCCGGCATCGGTCCGGTGATCGAACGCAAGCTCAACGAGGTCGGGGTCAACAGCTTCGCGCAGATTGCCGGCTGGACCCCCGAAGACGCCGAGCGGTTCGGATTGCAGCTCAGTTTCAAGGGTCGGATCGAACGCGAAGACTGGATCGGGCAGGCCAAGGCTGCCCACCTCGCCAAGTATGGCGAGCAACTCTGAGGGCAACCGCCCCAAAACATCGAGCATGAACAACGAAACGGTTGAGGAGACTCACGAACCATGACCATTACCGAATCACCCACTGACCGCAAGGATGGTCGCGTCGTCGGCATCGCCGGCCCCGTGATCGACGTCGAGTTCCCGCCGAATTCGCTGCCAGAACTGAACTCGGCGGTGGAGTTCACCGTCGAGATGGCCGGCGAGCCCTCGATTGTCATGGCAGAGGTCGCTCAGCAGCTCGGCGATAGCCGCGTGCGGGCCGTTTGCCTCAAGCCGACCGACGGCCTCAAGCGTGGCACGCCCGTGCGAAGCCTTGGCCACGGCATCCAGGTGCCGGTCGGCGACATCGTGCTCGGCAACGTATGGAACGCCTGGGGTGAGGCGCTCGACACTCAGCCCGATGGGCTCGACGACGCCGAGCGGTGGGACATCCACCGCCCAGCCCCCGACTTCGATGCTCTCGAGCCGTCGGCACGGCTGTTTCCGACCGGTATCAAGGTGATCGACCTGCTCACCCCATATGTCGCCGGTGGCAAGATCGGCCTTTTCGGCGGTGCTGGCGTCGGCAAGACGGTGTTGATCACCGAGATGATCAACCGTGTCGCCTCTCAGCACGGCGGCGTATCGGTGTTCGCCGGTGTTGGCGAGCGCACCCGTGAGGGCACCGACCTTCGTCTCGAGATGATGGAGTCCAACGTCTACGAGAAGGCGGCCCTCGTGTTCGGCCAGATGGACGAGCCGCCGGGCGTGCGTCTGCGGGTCGCCCTATCGGCGCTCACGATGGCCGAGTACTTCCGCGACGTCGCCGGCCAGGACGTGCTGCTGTTCGTCGACAACATCTTCCGCTTCGTGCAGGCCGGCTCCGAGGTATCGACGCTGCTCGGCCGGATGCCGTCGGCTGTGGGTTACCAGCCCACGCTGGCCGACGAGATGGGGCAGCTCCAAGAGCGCATTACCTCGACGCGCGGTCGGTCGATCACGTCGCTGCAGGCCGTGTACGTGCCCGCCGACGACTACACCGACCCGGCCCCGTTCACGACCTTCACACACCTCGATGCGACCACCGAGCTTTCCCGCCAGGTTGCTGCACTCGGCATCTACCCGGCGGTCGACCCGCTGGCGTCGACGTCGACGATTCTGTCGCCCGAGGTCGTCGGCCAACATCACTACAACGTCGCCCGTCGAGTGCAGGAGAACCTGCAGCGTTACAAGGAGCTGCAGGACATCATCGCCATCCTCGGCCTCGACGAGCTCAGCGACGAGGACCGGCTCACCGTGAACCGGGCCCGCAAGATCGAGCGCTTCTTGTCGCAGCCGTTCTTCGTCGCCAAGGTCTTCACGGGCCTCGACGGCGAGTTCGTGCCGGTCGATGAGACTGTCGAGAGCTTCGACGCGATCCTCAAAGGCGAGCTCGACGATGTGCCTGAGCAGGCCTTCTTGAACGTTGGCGGGGTTGAGCAGGTGCTCGCCAAGGCCAAGGCCCTTCAGGAGAGCTGACTCGATGGTCGGGACCGCCCGCCGCTTCACTTTGGTCGCGCCATCAGTGGGGCTCGTCGAAGGCGCTTCCGTCGCCCCGGTGCTAGGAGAATCAGATGTCAACTAACGCAATGACCGTCGAAGTCGTTTCTCCCGAGGAGGTTCTCTACTCGGGCGAGTCGACGATGGTCATCACGCGCACGATCGGCGGCGGCGAGATTGCGTTCCAGCCCGGACATGCCGCATTTCTCGGCGCCCTACAGGAGTGCCATACGCGGGTCTTTCTCGCCGACGGTTCGATCGAGGACATCGCTGTTCACGGCGGATTTGTCGAGGTCAGCAACAATAAGGTGTCGATCCTCAGCGACACCGCCGAACTCGGTTCGCTGGTCGACGTCGAGCGTGCTCGCGCCGCCAAGGAGCGCGCAGAGCAGCGGCTGTCCCACGAGCACGACGCCGAGGCTGTGTCCGCCCTGGCCCGGTCTCACGCCCGCCTGAACGCGGCCGGCGCCAGCTTCTGACGCGATCCACGCCGCCGACCTAGAGTCGCGGCATGAAGAGCTATCCGTTTGCGTCAGCGCTGGTCACCGGTGCATCGTCAGGGATTGGTGAGGGGATCGCCCGTGAACTCGCCGGAGCCGGCGTAGCCACCGTGGTGGTCGCTCGTCGCCAGGATCGACTGCAAGCGATCGCCGATGATTTCGCCGATGTTGTTGGAGGTGTCGAGGTGCTGGTCGCCGATCTGTTGACCGGCGAGGGTCAACGGGCCGTCGCAGAGCGGATCGGCTCGGCGAACAAGCCGGTCGAACTGGTCGTCAACAATGCCGGGTTCGGCACCAACGGCGTGTTCGCCGAACTGCAGGTCGACCGGCTCGTCGACGAGGTCGAGCTGAATGTTGCAGCCCTGACCAGGCTGAGCCACGCCGCGTTGGCGGCGATGACGCCACGCGGTCGCGGCTGGCTTCTGAACGTGTCGAGTGTGGCGAGCCTGCAGCCGGCACCCAAGCTTGCGGTGTATGCGGCCACCAAGGCCTATGTGACGAGCCTCAGCGAGAGCCTGCACGAAGAAGCGCGCGGCACCGGTGTTCACGTGACGGCTCTCTGTCCGGGGCTGACCAGGACCGAGTTCATGGCGGTCAGCAATCCCGACCAGTACGGCGACCACTACGCCGACCGTTACCCCGGCTTCGCCTGGACATCGCTAGACCTGGTGGTGCGTACGGCACTCGCCGACGTGATCGCAAATCGAGCGCTGTCGGTGCCCGGCGTTCAATACAAGGCGTTGACTTCGGTATCCAACATGACGCCTCGCTGGCTGCGCCGACGTCTGTCGGGTCTGGTCCAGCGCGGCTGAGACGCGGCTCTTGATCTGAACGACGCTCAGTTGAAGGCGACGACGAGAACGGAGACGTCGCGGTCGCTCTCGGGCTCTGATTCTGTTGCGATGCGATGAGCCCTGTCGAGGACTTCGCCGATCGGCGCGAGGGCGTTCAGGGAGGTTCGGTGATCTCGGATCTGGCTTTCCAGTGCCAGCCCGACGAATCCGCGAACGGTGCACAGCACAAGACGATCGCCGGCAAGCATCTTGATCGAGTCGGTGAATTGCTCGCGATCGGGCCCATCATCGATCGTCGAATCGGCCCGGTCGAGTCGGCTGAATCCGGTCTTCGTGATGATCGTTGGCATCGGGAGGCCGCCACACGCAACTCGAATCTCGGCGAAGTCCGAGCTGGCGTCGATGTCGATGTAGCCGAAGATGGCTTCGATCGAGCTCTCGGGCCATTCACCCTCGATCGCATCCTGCATGTGAAACAGCACCTCGTGAGGATCGTGAAGTAAGGCGCCGGCCGAGCGAAGCGTGTTTCGCGCGAATGAGTTGACGCCTGCAGCGTCGGTTTGTTGCGACTTGATGCTGCCGAGGAAAAATGCATAGCGGCCGGCACTGAGCAGGTGGGCACCGCAGAAGTGCCGAGCGATGATGTCGCACGTCCGGCGGGCTCGAGTCTTGGAGGCAAACTCGACCCGATCATGAGAGGGCAGCTTCGTCTGGGGGAGTGACTGGGCGATCTGTCGCATCGCCTCGTTGAGCTCGGCGCGACGGTTCAACTCGGACGACACATCGAGCAGCAGCGTGATGATGACCGGCTGGTCGTTGCTCAATGTCAGCTTCGAATCTATTGAAAGCCAGAGCGTCGTGCCGTCGACTCTGGTGATGCCCATCACCGATTCGGTAACGGGCGCGCCGGTTAGCGATGTTTGTGTCCATGGATACTGATCTTCCGGTACCGCGGTTCCGTCGGGCTGGACAAGCTCTCGATCGAGTTCGGCCCATGTTCGACCGACCAGTTCCTCAGTACTCAGATGAAGCAGATGGCAAGCGGCGCTGGTACACCACAAAATCTCGCCGGACGTGCTCTGGATCAGCACGCCCTCGCTCACGGCATCTGAGCCGACGTCATGGGCGGTGAGCGGTGCCGCGATCGGCGCAGTCTCTACGGCGATCGACCCGGTTCGCTGGTGCGACCCGTTCTTGCTCATGTCTTATTTTCGGGGGCGAATCGCCGCCGCTTGAGAGTCCTTGCCGAATAACAGCGTGATCTGTCTGTATTTAGGAAATGAACTCACATCCGATGATCATTCGGTCACCCGTGTGTTGAACCCAAACGTCGGCACTCACGGCCGAGACGAGGCCGAGTCCACGCCCGGTCGGTAGTTCGGGGTCCGACGTCGTCCACTCTGTGGGAGTGCCGAGGGTCGTGTCGTTGTGCGTCGAGATCACCTCGATCACGAATCGGTTACTCGAGGTTGCGAGTCGGATCTGATAGTCGTCTCCGGATCCATGCTCGATCGCGTTCGACACCAGTTCACTGGTCGCCAACTCGATGTCGTCGAGTGTCGGCGGTTGGATTTCGATCGCCTCGCCGAGGTTTCGAACGAACTGCCGAGCGGCATGGATCGTCTCGGTTTTCGCCGCGAACACACGCTCGTCGAGTCGCTCCATCAGCGCCGTCGTCCTTTTGTCCACATTTCGAGGTTTCCCATTGCTGCTCGAGTTGAAACGGCTGTTTCGAACTGTCCGGTGATCCCTGATCTAACGGCGGCGAAAGTCGCCGTTCCCACTGTGCAGCCGGCGACTGCGGTTCGGTGTTCTGCTGACTAGAAGGTGCGGTCGGCGCCGATCCATCACTCTCGCACGTGGATATGTTGGCCCAAGCCGCTGATCTCGAACAGCCGTTGAATGGAAGCTTGCGGACTGGCGATCACCAGGTCGCCTCCGCCAGCCTTGGCCCGGTTCGTGGCATCGAGCAGCACGCGCAAGCCACTCGAATCGACGAACGAGACCTCGGCGATGTTGACGATCACCTCGCCGATCGGAAGCACACTCATCGCCTCGGTGAGTGAGGTTGCCGTATGCGCATCGAGTTCACCCGACAACTGCCAACCGTTAGGTATTGCAAGGATCTTGAGCTGGGCGCCTAGTTCAGCCATACGAGAAGCCTAACTGAGTTCGCGGATTGAACGACGGAACTAAGGACTGTCGACCGGCTGGTCCTCGGCCAGCCAATCCCGCATCTGTGAGAAAGACTGACGGAGAGTCCGTGAGACGTGCATCTGTGACATACCGAGTGCCGCCGCGATCTCGGCCTGTGACATCTGGTCGTAGAAACGGAGTCGAACGACCTGCTGTTGACGTTCTGTGAGCCTCGCCAACAACGCATCGGCGTCGTTGGCATCCTCGACGCGCTCATACCCGGATTCGTCGTCGGCAAGCGGACCAGCAGATCGGGCACCACCATCACCGACGTCGTTACGGTCCAACGCATCAACGTGGAGTGCTGCTGAAGCTGCCAGGCCACGGAGCACGTCATCTCTGGGAAGATCCAGATGGGCGGCGACTTCGTCTACGGTCGGGGACCGACCTAGGTCCTGGCTCAGTTGATCGGTTGCGCGGCGAACGGATCGATTGAGGTCCTGGGCGCTTCGCGGTACGCGAACCATCCAGCCGCGATCGCGGAAGTGGCGCTTGAGCTCGCCCTCGATCGTTATCCCGGCGAACGATGCAAACGGGACTCCGAGCTCGGGGTCGAATCGATCGACCGCTTTGACGAGTCCGACCATCGCCACCTGGCGCAGGTCTTCGTTGGGGATGTCCGATCGTCCGAATCGTCCGGCGACGTGCACAGCGAGGCCGAGGTGACGCTCGACGATCCGGTTTCGCGTCGACCGTTGCCTGTTGGATACGAACTCCCGAAACAGCTCCAGATCGTCCGGGTCGGACGAATCAGTCATCTGAGATCGTGGGCGCCGACTGTTTCCGCTGCTCGCTTGATCAGCGTCGCGCCCTCCGGTCCGGTTTCGAAGCTATCGACCACGGAGCGCAGGATGTTCGTGCCGAGTTCGTCGATTTCGATGTCGCCACTTCCTGGATCGGTGCCTATCGTGGCGGCCAGCTCATGGTCTGCGATTCGAAAGATGACTCTGACTCTGGCTATTGAATCGGCGTGGGCCTCGGCGAGCACCACGAACACCTCGTTGAGGCCGAGCCGGAAGTCGTCGATCTCGTCGATCGAGAACCCGGCGTCCGCCCCGAGCGACGCCACCAGTACGCGCAGTGTGGCAGCGAACTCGGTACGCAGCGGTACCGTCAGTTCGACCTGATCGGATTGACGCCCGGTGGGATCATTCATCGACGCCAAGGTACCACCGGGTCGGATTCGGAGACGGGACTACTCGACCGCTCGAGTTCCCGTGGACGAGGGTGCTAGGACGTGCTCAACTCGCTGCGCTCGTCGACAAAGGCACCGTGACAATCGCCTCGCCTCGCCTAGTGGCGGGGCTGCTTGTGCCACAACGTGTGATGGCTGACATGGAGAGCTTCACGGGTAACGCCGACGAGCAGTGCGGCGGCCATGGCTGAAAGGGGCAGGAGGTCCCAGATCATGACCAGACCAACTCGCAACTGCTGTTCGACTTTTCGTGTGTGGTGTTCATCGTGCTCTCCGTCTCGGGGAGTTCGTTGCGCTGTGATGCGCTGATCTAGGTGTGCCCAGCCGGGAGGAGTTTCAAACATGAATTCTTAGAAATCTTTCGTACCGACCGAGGCACCGGGGTCGCCGGGTCAAGACGCACCCGACAAACGCCGATAACGAAGTATCGACAGTGAACGATTCCGGGTGCCGCCCCAGCGAGCACACGCCGATCTTGAATCGGATCGGTCATGAGCCCCGTCTCCACCTCAGCCGATCTCGAGCATCGACTGCTCGACGCCGACCTCTCGGCACAGATCGCGGCCGGGCTGCACGAGGGGGTGATGATCGTCGAGGAGTCGGGGATGATCATCTGGTGCAATGACGCCGCATGTCGCCTGCTTCGCATCACGCGATCGCGGTTGTTGAATCCAGCCTCACCCCCGTCGAGATTCCAGGCGCAGCGCCTCGACGGAGCACCGGTTCTGCGTGAGGAGCATCCCGGCATGCGGGCCCTGGCGCTCGATGTCGCCGTCAAGAACAGTGTTATGGGCATCGTCGCCGGCGACGGCGAAATGATCTGGCTGCTCGTCGACGCCACGCCGACGACTCTCAACGGCAAGCCGGTCGCCGTCACCGTGTTCACCGAGATCACCGGCGAGGTCGCCGAGCGTAGACAGACTGCGGCCAGGATGAGCGAGATCACTCGTACATTGAGACAGCCCGTTTGGCCGCACGGCCATGGTCTCTATTTTGCGCCTCGCTATCGATCGGTGGGTCCCTCGCGTGAGATCGGAGGCGACTTCTACGGCGCCCAGCAACTTCGGCCGAACCGGTTCGGCTTCTATATCGGCGATGCCTGTGGTCACGGAGCCAAGGCTGCCGGAGTGGCGGCGCTGGCGCGCCATACTCTGCGCACCGCCGGGGAACTGCTCGAAGATCCGAGCGAGGTGCTCGCCCACCTCCACGATGTCATCGAGGTCGAGCAGCCACATACCTACTTGACCGCGATCTACGGATACATCGACATCGGCGAGCAAACTACTGTCCGGTTCAGCTCGGGCGGCCACCCACTCCCGCTCTTGATCGGGGAAGACTCGGTCCGAATCCTCGGAGCTCCGGGGCCGATCATCGGAATGGTGTCCAACGGCCCTCGGCCGGTCACCGTGGTCGATGTCCAAGATGGCGAGCAACTCGTCCTACACACCGACGGACTGACGTCGACGCGAACCCGAGATATCGAGGCTTTCGATCTCCTCTCTCAACTTCCCCGGAACCTGCTCACGGACTTCCTCGCCGATCTTCTGCTCGGCCTGGCTAACTCCATCGGCGACGCCGAGCCCGACGACGACGCGTCTGTACTCGTGATCGGGTTCCACCGACCTGTCGATTGACCGGCGGTTGATCGAAGCCCCAGCAACCGATCCGGTGCGGTCCGCCGCCGGTTCGGCGCCACCCTCGTCCTTTACGTGTAATCGATGGCGCTGAACTCTTGCAGCTTGCGCACATGGTGGCGGGCGTCGATCAAGCGCACGGTGCCGCTGCGCGAGCGCATCACCAGGCTCTGCGTGCTGGCGCCCTTCGAGTTGAATCGCACGCCGCGCAGCAACTGACCATCGGTCAGGCCGGTGGCGGCAAAGAAACAATTGTCGCCCTGGATAAGTTCGTCCTGGTTGAGCACCCGTTCGAGGTCGTAGCCGGCCCCGATCACCGCCGCGTGCTCTTCGTCTGACTGTGGTAGCAGGCGGACCTGCATCTCGCCACCCATCGCCTTCATCGCCGCAGCGGCGATGACCGCCTCGGGAGTGCCACCGATCCCGAACAGCACGTCGACGCCGGCGTCTGGCCAGGCGGTGGCGATCGCTCCGTACACGTCGCCGTCGCGGATCAGCCGGATCCGGGCGCCACTGGCGCGCACCTCATCGATCAACTCGGCGTGACGGGGTCGCTCGAGGATGATCGCGGTCAGGTCGCGTACGCTCGTCCGTTTCGAGCGGGCTATCCAGCGCAGGTTCTGAGTCGGGGAAGCCGTGATATCGATCGCCCCGACCGAGTCGGGACCGACCGCGATCTTCTCCATATAGAACGACGGGCCTGGATCGAACATCGACCCGCGCATGCCGACGGCGATCACGGCCAGGGCGTTGTTGACGCCGTTGGCGGTGAGGGTCGTGCCGTCGATCGGGTCGACGGCCACGTCGACGAGCGGATCGCTGCCGTCTCCGACCTGCTCACCGTTGAACAGCATCGGGGCTTCGTCCTTCTCTCCCTCGCCGATCACGACCGTGCCGTTCATCTGCACGCTCGAGAGGCTGAGCCGCATCGCATCGACGGCGGCCCCGTCGGCGCCGAGCTTGTCGCCGCGTCCAACCCATCGGGCAGAGGCGAGCGCTGCGGATTCGGTGACCCGCACAAGCTCCATTCCGAGGTTGCGGTCGGGACGCTGGGCTGCCGGACTGGGCATGCCGCCACCGTAGTAGTCGCACGCCCGATTCGTCGCATCCCAGGTCAGGCGATTGTTCGGCGCCTTCGCTGTCGTGCGCCCCGGCTACCTGTGCCGAGGGCATCAGGGGCGCCAACCGATCTCGCTTGGGCGACGTGGGGCAGTTTGTGCGTACCCTCACCGAGATGGAGATCAGCGTCGAGATGTGTCTCGCCGGCCGCGACCTGACCGAACCGCGGCCGTCACCCGACGGCACACTGGTCGCCTTTGTGGCGCGGTGGGGGAACAGCACCGCGATTTGTCTCGTGCCGATCACCGGAGGGCCAGAACGAATCCTCACAACAGATCCAGCGCCGTCGCCGGGACGTGGCCTCAGCGGAGGCTGCTTCGACTGGATGCCAGACGGCTCGGGAATCGTCTACTGCGGGCGGGATGGCAATCTCTGGCTCCAGCCGATGCCGGGTGGGGCCGCCCGTCCGATCTCCGATTTCGACGACGGCCGGACGATCGAGGCGCCATCGCTCGCCCCTGACGGATCGTTCGTGGCAGCGGTCGTCGATCAAGCCGAGCTGTGGCGCTGGTTCTTCGAAGCGGAACGTTCGGCCGAGCGGCTCGATGACGGCTCGGCCGACTTCGTGTTCGATCCGTACATCACGCCCTGCGGCGGCACCGTTCTATGGACCGCCTGGAATGTGCCCGACATGGCATGGGACGCGGCGCGTGTTCAGCGTCTGGTGCTCGACGGTTCGCTGCGAGACGAGTTCGAGCCGCCCGGTGCGCTGCAGCAGCCTCGCACGATGCCGAACGGAACCGGGATCGCAGTGCGCGACGACACGGGGTGGCTGAACGTGTGGCTGGGTGATCGGCCGCTGGTCGATGAACCATTCGAGCACGCTGATCCGACTTGGGGGATGGGGCAGCGGTCGTACGCGGCCTCACCGGACGGATCGTTGGTGGCATTCACCCGAAACGAGCGCGGGTTCGGCCGGTTGTGTGTGGCCGACGTCGACACCGGCGAGGTGCGAGAGGTTGGGCGTGGAGTGCACGGCCAGCTTGGTTGGCGGGGCGAGCGGCTCACGGCGATTCGTACCGGCGCCCGCACACCGACCCAGATCGTCACCTACGACACAGAGTCGTGGGAACGCTCCACGCTGGCGGTCGGCCCCGTCGCGGGTTGGGAGGCGGCCGGCCTGCCTGAGCCCGAGCTGATCGAGGTCGAGCGCGACGGCGTCAGTCTTCACGCTCGACGGTATGTCGCCGGGCACGGGCGCACGCTGTGCTGGATTCACGGTGGCCCGACCGATCAGTGGCAGGTCGAGTTCATGCCCCGGATCGCCTACTGGTGCTCGCAGGGATGGGACGTACTGGTACCCGACCCGCGCGGAACGACAGGGCACGGCCGCGACTATCAGCAGGCGCTGCGCGGCGGGTGGGGCCGCCTCGACGTCGACGACACTGCGGCGATCCTGCGCAGCTCACACGAGGTCGGGCACAGCTCGGCAGAACGCACGGTCATGATCGGTGGCTCGTCGGGCGGGCTCACGGCACTCGGTGTGCTCGGCCTTCACGCAGGCCTGGCCGCAGCCGGAGTCGTGCTGTACCCCGTGACCGACCTCGCCGTGTTGGCCGATAAGAGCCATCGGTTCGAGGCGCACTACACGCTCAGCCTGGTCGGTCCGCTCGACGACGTCGAGCTGTACTCACAGCGGTCACCGCTGTCGTACTGCGATCGCATCGATGTTCCACTGCTCGTGCTGCACGGCGACGCTGATCCGGTGGTGCCGTTGTCGTCAACCCACGATCTGGTGGATCGCATGCGCGCCGCTGACCGCCAGGTTGAACTGGTCGTGATGGAGGGCGAGGGGCACGGCTTCCGCGATCCTGCCAACAAGCGAATCGAGTATGAGCGGATCGGCCGGTTCCTGGTGAGCGTCGCGAGTGATCGCTGACCGGTAGCGTCATCGCATGGTCTTCGTGAACAAGTCGGGTGGCGATGGCGAGCAAGAGTCGACCGATGTCGCCGCCGGGGCGCCCCCGTCGTTCGAGATCGACTTCGATCCAAACGATCCCGACCAGGTCAAGGTCCACTACAACCTCACGGGATGGGGTTTCGATCAGCGCGCCGAACTCGCCGAGACCCTCGCTGAGCTGGGGGTTCCCCACGCCTGGGATGGTGAAGAGCTGATCGTTCCCGAGGTGATCGAATCCGACGTCGACGCCCTGTTCGATCGTCTCGAGGCCGAGATCGGCCCGCTCCCGGTGCCGCTGCTCGAGGGCGATGCATCGACCGAGTTCGGACTCGACGAGTGGCCGGTGCTCGACATCGAAACCTTGAAGCAGGCGTTGGTCGAGTCCGAGATTCCCCACCTCTGGCAAGGCCGCACACTGCTCGTCGCCCAAGACGCCGAGGCCGTGGTCGACGATCTGCTCGACGCCATCGAGGCCGGTGATGTGGTGTCGCTCGACGAGCAGGGCGAGGCGCCGGAGGGCGCCTTGCACAACCTGTATGTAGCCGCCGATCGGTTGGAGCGTGATGCCACCCACACACCGGGCCGCACGACAGTGCTCAATCTGGTGCCCCAGCTGTCGCCGGCGATGCCTCCGTTCGGTCTCGCCGTGGCGGCATGGCGCGTGATCGTCGAACGCGCCTATGTGTTGTTGGCATTGTTCGAGTCGGCCGCAGATCCCGAGTTGATCAAGAACGGCGCCGCCGAACTGCGCCAGGCTTGCCGCCCTTACGTGTGACCGCGTCCGTGTGACCTCGTCGAGGCTCGGCCAAGGTCGCGGGGCTCGGTCAAGGTCGGCAGCGCGGCAACATGGTCTTTCGGCGAAAGTAGTCTCGCTCAGATGTTGCTCGCCGAGCTCGAGGTTTTCCATACTCGTCCGGCGGTTCCGACGCGACGGGTCTCGTTGGGTCACCTGGTGTTGCCCGTCTCGCCGCCGCCCGGCTTCGGCGGGCTGTTGCTCGGTGCAGTTGTTGCCAATCACATCTCCGGTGTCGACGCCGACCTGCATCGCGATGTCGCACGGTTGATCGGCGAGGTCGAAGATGGACGGCGTGTGGTGCAGCCGCGGCTCCGTCACCGATTCCAGGTCGATCGGCACGGTCTGTCGCACAGCCGGCATCAGATGACCGGACAAGACCTCGACATCGAGTTCGACTTCGGGACCACCGGTAGCGATCTGGCCCAGGTGCTCGGAGCGGTGTATGCCCTCGAGCGGCTCGAGCAGTCGAGCCGCCGGATTGTCGCCCCCGTGCTGACCAAGGCGCTTCGCTGGCGGGGACCGATCGGGCCGGCGCTCGTGGCCTACTTGGCGGGCTCCCAATCGCAGGCATTGGCCTCGCTCGCCGACCCCAGGGGTTGGGCGCTGGCGATCCTCGGCTTTCCAATCGATGCAGCTGATCCGTCGCGACGCTCCGTCCTCAAGCACTACCGGCTCAGAATGCGTGACGTGCACCCCGACCACGGTGGTGAGGCCCAGAACGCCAGCAAGGCGATCCTCGATCTCAACGAGGCGCGCCGGATCTTGTCCGGCGCTCCGGTCTGACGGTGATCGGCTGATGACGGTCCTGTTGTTCCCTGGGGCGGGATCGGACTCATCTCACTCTTCGCTGCTGGCGATCGAGCGGGCGGTCGCTCCACGCCGCTGCGTACTGGCTGATTTCCCGTACCGCAAGCAGGGCCGCAAGGCACCGGACCGGGCGCCCAAGCTGCTCGCCGCGGTCCGGCACGAGCTGGCGCAGCTGCCAGATGATCAACCGATCGTGATCGGTGGTCGGTCGATGGGCGGGCGGATTTGTTCGATGATCGCCGCCGGCACCGACGAACTCGCAGTGCCTTCCAACCTGAAGGGGCTGGTACTGATCAGCTACCCGTTGCATCCCCCCGGCAAGCCGGACCGATTGCGGGTCGAACACCTCGCGCTGATCAAGGTGCCGACGCTGTTCATCTCCGGCGATCGCGACGCGTTCGGCACCCCCGATGAGCTAAGGGAGTGGACGGCGACGATGCCGAACAGGGCCAAGGTCAAGCACCTTTTCATCGAGGGCCGCGGCCACGACCTGAAAGGTTCGGATCACACGATCGCCGGAGCCGTACACGACTTCCTCGAGCAGATCATCCCCTAACGCGTAACGGAAAGGTGTCAGACACCTTTCCGTTACACGGAGTCTTCGGGGTTGAGCTCTTCGAGCTCGCGATGGGCCGTCTCGGGGAACATGGTCAGCACGATCAAGACCACGACGATCTGACCGATCGCCACGAGTGCGATTACCTGGCCGTACGACTGACCCCGGTCGAGCAACTGCCCGACCAGCAACAATCCGCCGATCCCTCCCAGCAATGCCGATGCTGTCAGCAGCCCGGCCGCCCGTCCACGGTTGCCGGTCGGGAACAGTTCGGCTCGATACACCGCCAACGCCGGAAAGGCGACCCCGCCGACAAAGCCACCCCCGAATGCTGAGAACCACATCGAGGTACCCCCGTAGAGATACGAAACGAGCACCAGAGACGTTGCGACCGGGATCGCGATCGCGATCAGTCGACGGCGACCTCGAAAATCAGCGAGCCGACCACCGAGGATCAAGCCGATTGCTGCCGGCGTGGCAGTGGTCAGGGTGAACAGCGAGATCATGCTGGCGTCGAAGCCGCGGATCTCACGTAGATATCGGTTCTGGAAGGCGCTCGCAGGAGCGACGAAGAAGTTGGCGCACACCGCGACGGCGCCCAGGATCGCCAGCCGCCTGCGGTCGAGACGTGGGGCGATCACGTGCGGTCGCTCGAAACGGACGGTCTCGGGGAGGCGGCGTGTTATATCGACGGCGACGACGAGCCAGATCAGCGTGACGACGTACACCAGGCGCCAACCGTTCTCTCCGAGGTCGGCGAGCGGGAGTGCCATCACTGCGATGCCGGCTCCGAGCCCGCTCGCCATCGCCATCACGCTGACGGCGTAGGCCCGACTGTTGCGAGGCATCTCCTCGGCCACCATGACGGCGATCAGGACGTCGAGGGCGAGCCCGAGCGGGCGGCCGACCGCCTGGGTTGCGACCAATGTCGGAAAGCTGGGTGCGAGCGCACCGAGAGCGGTGACGAGCGGCGCAACCCAGGCGACTACTCGGACCACTCGCTTGCGGCCGATCCGATCGGCGAGGATCACAATCGGCAGGGCAATCACGACCCCGGCCCGCACGACCGACTGTGCGATGCCGTACCCGACGTCGTTGACGCCGAAGTCCTCGGAAGCGAACTGAGCCGTCTGCGTGAACAACGTGTTCGTGAACGCCGACGACATCGACGCCGCCGCCAGCAAGCCGAGCACGAGTGCATTTCGAGGGCTGATCTGATCCGGAGGCGCCCACCACGGGGTCTTGTGGGGATGCCGATGAGCTGGGTCGAAGCCGTGCCGTCCGATCAACATTCGGACCGGGAAGGCGAACAACCAACCGAACCAGGGGATGTTGAGGCGGTACGTGGTTCGTTCCGTTAGTTGCTCGCCGTCGCCGGTGACCGTGCGCTGATATTGCGTGAACGGGCCGTTGAGCTGGCGGTATGTGCCGTCATCGGAGCGTTGCTCCCCGACGAGGTCGTCGCGGGGACGGTCGATGAACTCGCGAACCGTCTGGTGGTCGGGCCACACCCGCGTGACCGTTCGACCTGCACCCACCACCTTCCCAGCCTACGAGCCCCAGAGTTGGGAGTTGTGCCAGGCACAACTCCCAACTAGGGCTCGGCATAATGGGGGAGTGACATCGGAGCTGCCTGGCGAGTACTGCATCACCGTGCGCCACGTCGGACCGCTTCGTGGCGAGGTGGTCGTGCCCGGGGCGAAGAACTCGGTCCTCAAGCTGATGGCCGCCAGCCTGCTTGCCGACGGCATCTTCGAGATCACCAATGTTCCAGCGATCGTCGACGTGTCGATCATGGCCGATCTGCTGATTGCGATCGGTGTCGAGATTCGACTCGACGAACCCGGCATCATCACGATCATCAACAGCGGCGATCTCACAACGGTCGCCCCGTTCGAGCTGGTCGAGCGGATCCGAGCGTCGATCAATGTGCTCGGCCCGCTGCTGACGCGATGCGGCCACGTGCGGCTGCCGATGCCGGGCGGCGACAACTTCGGCACGCGACCGATCGACATGCACATCGCTGGTCTCGAGGCGATGGGGGCGACGTTTCGCTCCGGCGACGGCTATGTCGAGGCGTTTGCCGACCGGCTGCACGGCGCCGAGATCACCTTCGACTTCCCGAGCGTTGGAGCGACAGAAAACCTGCTCACCGCGGCGGTGCTCGCAGACGGCGTTACCACGATTCACAATGCTGCGCGTGAGCCGGAGATCATCGATCTGTGTGAGTTCTTGGGAGCGATGGGCGCCCAGATTGCCGGTGCCGGGACGTCGACGCTGGTGATCACCGGCGTCGAGCGTGACGCACTGCACGCCTGTGATCACGAGACGGTGCCGGACCGGATACAGGCCGCCACATACATCGCCGCCTGCGCCGTGTCCGGCGGAGAACTGGACCTGCTCAATGCCAAGCCCGCCCACATGGCGATGGCACTCAGCCGGTTCGGTGACATGGGACTCGAATTCTCGTCGCTCCCGTACGGGTTGAGGGTCAAGGCGCCCGAGCGGCTGCGGGCCGCCGACATCGCCACGCTGCCGTATCCCGGCATCGCCACCGACTACAAGCCGATCATCATCGCCATGCTGTCGGTCGCCGACGGCGTCGCGATCGTCACCGAGAACCTGTACCCCGGCCGGTTCCGCTACGTCGACGAACTGGTCCGACTAGGCGCCGATATCCGCATCGATGGCCATCACGCGATCGTGCGAGGGGTTCCTCGTTTGACCGGCACGCGCGTCGTTTCGCACGACATTCGTGCGGGGGCGGCGATGGTGGTGGCGGGGCTAGCTGCCGAGGGCACGACGATGATCACGGGGGTTCACCACATCGACCGTGGTTACGACGACCTCGTCGGCCGGCTCAAGGCGGTCGGCGCACAGATCACCAAATGCGATGCCAGAACGATCTGATGCCGGAGTCGACTCAACCTGGGGTGGGCGGCTGGTGGGCGTCGTCGGGAGGGTCGGCGGTGACCAGGCCGCCGAGTCGCCGCTTGGCGATCGCCAGCAGGCCGATGATCAACACGATCGGGATGCCCACGAGCAGAACCTCATCCCAACCGCCCTCGTGGGCGAATACAGCGACGGATCCGATGATCGAGGTCATTGCCCCGCATCGTACGGGTTTCGCTGATTGAATGGCCGCTGTCATGCGTGCCCAAGTCGAAGCCTGCATCGAAGTCATTCGGCCCGCCCTCCAGGCGGACAATGGTGACATCGAACTCGTCGATGTCGACGAGCAGACGGGCATCGTGTCGGTACGCCTGGTCGGTGCTTGTGGTACCTGCCCGGTGTCGACCCAAACCTTGAAGGGTGGCATCGAGCGGATCATGCGTGACCGGGTCGACGGCGTTACCGAGGTTGTCAATATCGCCGAAGTCGAAGCGGCTATCGACAGCCCCATCTGACAGTCTCTCTCGTGATGGCCCGCACGTCCGACCCCTACGAGTTGTTCACTGCCGCCAACGCGGGAGATCGAGGGTCGACCGCTCGCCTGCTGTCATTGATCGAACGTGGCGGCGAGCCGGCTCGTGAAGTCGGGCGACTGGCCTACCCGAACAGTGGTCAGGCCTACACGGTTGGTCTGACCGGCGCGCCTGGAGCCGGCAAGAGCACGCTCACCAGCGCAACGGTCGGGCACCTGCGTTCGCTCGATCTCGAGGTCGCAGTGCTGGCGATCGACCCGTCGTCGCCGTTCACCGGTGGTGCGATTCTCGGTGATCGTGTCCGCATGCAGGATCACGCCACCGATCCTGGCGTATTCATCCGCTCGATGGCCACACGTGGCCATCTCGGAGGCCTGTCGCTGGCGGCACCGGAGGCTGTGCGCCTGCTCGACGCAATCGGCAGGCATTGGATTCTCGTCGAGACTGTCGGCGTCGGTCAGGTCGAAGTCGAGATCGCCGGTAAGGCCGACACCACGGTCGTCGTGGTCAATCCCGGCTGGGGTGACAGTGTCCAAGCCAACAAGGCGGGCCTGATGGAGATCGCCGACGTGTTCGTCATCAACAAGGCCGACCGCAATGGGGTCGAGGAGACCCGTCGCGACCTCGAGCAGATGCTCGACATGTCCGACCTGCCACACGATGCCTGGCGGGCGCCGATCGTGTCCACGGTCGGCACCACCGGTGAGGGTGTCACCGGATTGTGGGATGCCGTGCTGACCCATCGTGACTATGCCGAATCGAGCGGCCAGCTCGCCAAGCGGCGCGCTTTTCGTTCCCGCCACGAGTTGGGCGAGATCGTCGCCAACCGTCTCGGCGAACGGGCACGCCAGATTTGCACGGGCGAGCGTTGGGATCAGTTGACCGAAGCGGTCGCTACGCACGAGACCGATCCGTGGACGGCTGCCGACGAGATGCTGGCCGGCGTCACCACCTGACCCGCCGGATCCTTTGTTCAGCGGGCATGATGGGCAGATGACAGAACCTGTGGTGTTATTGGAGCGCCGTGACGACGGGGTTGCCGTTATCACGTTGAACAATGGAAAGGTCAATGCTTTGTCGGGCGCCGTAGTCGCCGCCCTGCACGAGATCGCCGACGATCTCACGGCCAATCCGCCCGGCGCGGTGGTGCTGACCGGCGGCGAGCGGATGTTCGCGGCGGGTGCCGACATCTCCGAGTTCGGCGGGCCCGACGAGGCGACGGGGATTACCGCCCGAATCCACGCCTCGCTCGATGCGTTGGCAGCAATCCCGCGATTCGTGATCGCCGCCGTATCGGGGTACGCGCTCGGTGGCGGCTGCGAACTGTCGTTGGCGTGCGACTACCGAATCGCCGGAGAGCGCGCCGTGTTCGGGCAGCCTGAGATCCTGCTCGGCACGATTCCTGGTGGTGGCGGCACACAGCGCCTGGCGCGCCAAGTCGGCCCAAGCCGTGCCAAGGAGATCTCGATCACAGGCCGTCAGGTGAGGGCCGACGAAGCGCTGCGGATCGGGCTCGCCGACGAGGTCGTGCCCACCGACGAACTACACGAGCGGGCATTGGTGCTCGCTGCCGAATGTGCGCGCGGTGCGGTGTTGTCACAAGCGCTCGCCAAGCAAGCGATCGATCGCGGTCTGTCCACATCGCTCGCAGAAGGGCTCCAGATCGAGCAGGATCTGTTCATCGAGTCGTTCCGCACCAATGACAGCCAGATCGGCGTGAAGAGCTTCCTGGAGCACGGCCCCGGCAAGGCCGACTTCACCGGTACCTGAATTGACAGCGTTGTCAGGGCTCGTCCAAGACCTCGGCGTATACGGTGACCGTTCGCGCCGCGATCGCATCCCACGAGTAGCTCGCTTCCAATAATTCCTGGCCGCACTGAATCAGATCATCGGCGAGCTCGGGCTCGGTGAGCACGCGCTCGATGCAGTCGGCCAGATCGTCGCTGTTTCCGGGTTCGAATGTCAACGCTGAACCGGTGCCACCCACCAGTTCAGCCAACCCGCCGGTGTCGGCAACGATCAACGGCGCCCCTCCGGCGAGCGCCTCGAGGGCGACGACACCGAACGGTTCGTAGAGCGACGGGATGACGACACAACCGGCGCTATGAATCGCCGCACGAAGTTGGTTGTCCGACAAGAATCCCGGCAGCTCGATCAGGTCTCCGACACCGGCGATGTCGATCTGCGACTGGAGTTCGGGCAGATAGGTGCCGCGCCCGGCGATCATGCATTCGAGTCCGGCCACCCGGTAGCGCAGCGTCCCGACGGCTCTGGCGAGGATCTGGAACCCCTTCTCGTACCGCACGCGCCCCCATGCCAACACCAGTCCGCTCCGGCCGCCGTTCTGGTTCTCGTTGGGTCCGACGGCCCGCCACCAAGCCGGGTCGATGCCGCTCGAAATCCGGCTGACGTGATCCGGGTGCATCTCGAAGCCGTCGATGATGTCACGAACGAGCAGCTTGTTCGAGGCGATCACCCGGCGCGAGCGGTAGGCCTGCCACCATTCGACTCTGTTGATGTCGGTCGGCGTGCCAGGTGGGAGGTGACCACCATGACGGCCGCGCTCGGTGCCATGGAAGGTCGTCACGATCGGGGCGCCGTACTGCCCAGCGATGACATCGGCGGCCCACGCGACACCCCAATCATGGGCGTGCACGATGTCTGGCTGCCAGTCGTCGAGAAACCTGGAGAGCGCCACGAAGGCGTGGTTGCCAGATGCTGTGGCGGCGATCGGATCGTCGGGCAGCCAGGGCAGCTCGACGTCAGCCCGAAGCACCCGTACGCCCGCCGCCGCGGAGTCGCGATCGGTGCCCGGAACCCAGCGCGTGAGCAGCACGACCTCATGGCCGTCGCGCTGGAGGGCGTGTGCCAGACCGTCGACATGGGCCGCCATGCCGCCTGCCGCGCTCGGCGGGTACTCCCACGACAACATCAGCACGCGCACGGGCCGCACGATAGAGGATCGCGGCACCGACGCAGTCGATTCGCGCTGCCGCCGTGCCGTGTCTAACCTCGTCGCTGTGCTTGAGCGGCAACTCGATCTGTCTCCCGAACTACGTCGCGTCGTGTCGGCCAGCGTGACGTTGGGTGCGGTCGTCGGCGTGTTCGGGATCGTGTTTGGTGTCGGCGCAGTCTCGGCCGGGGGATCGGTGTTGCAGGCGTGCGTGATGTCGTTGCTGGTGTTCACCGGGGCCTCGCAGTTCACCGCGGTCAGTGTGATCGACGGCGGCGGCACGACGGGTTCGGCGATCAGCAGCTCAATGCTGCTGGCTGCCCGCAATGGCGTCTACGGGCTCACGATGGCTCGCCATCTCGAAGGTTCGGTGGCTCGGCGACTGATTGCGGCTCAGCTGACGATCGATGAGTCGACGGCGATGGCGACCGCCCAGACCGATCGCCGATCACGCTCGGCGGCGTTCTGGATCACCGGGCTGTCGGTTTATCTGTTCTGGAATCTGGGCACCCTGATCGGAGCGATCGCCGGCTCCAGTCTCAATCCGGAAACGTACGGCCTCGACGCCGCTCTCCCCGCCGGTTTCGTGGCGATGGTCGCCCCGCACTTCTTCACGCCGAATGGCCGCCTGGCGGGCGTGATCGGCGGGCTGATCTGCCTCGTCACGATCCCGTTCGTGCCGGTCGGCCTCTCGATCCTGTGCGCCGGTGTGGCGGTGCTGGTGGGGGTGCGACGGCCATGAGCGAGATCAGCTGGATGCTCGTGCTGGTGCTAGCTGCCGGCGCATACGTGTTCAAGGTGCTCGGGCTCGTGGTGATCGGTGCGCACAAGCTGCCCGACGTGGTCGATCGCTGCCTGATCCTGATCCCTGCTGCTTTGATCACGGCTCTGGTGGTGAAGGACACGTTTTCGGTCGGGCAGGAACTGGTGCTCGACGCCAGGGCGCTCGGCGTAGGTGCAGCAACGGCGGCGGCGTGGCGCCGAGCACCACTTGTCGTCGTGATCGTGATCGGAGCGGCCGTCACCGCTGCGGCGAGGGCGATCAGCTAGTGCCGCTCCAGTCACCGCTCGATCTGGGCCTTGAGGCGTCGAAGATTGCGCCTCCAGATCGGCTTGATCACGAGCGGTCCGCCGATCGTCTCGCCCAGCTTTCCGGCGAGGTACCAGGGGAATCGAAGCTCCTCATCCCAGGTCAAACGGGTGCGGCGGTCGTGGTCGATCGCTTCGAGTACGAATGCCCCGCTGCCTGAGACGACGCTGTTGTGACGTACCGCCATCCGGCTCGGTGGCGTCCACTCGGTGATCTCCATCTGGTCGGAGAGCCTGAACGGTCCGAGCTTGGTGTCGCACACGAAACATGTGCCGACGCCGCGGGTTTGGTCGGTGCTGAACCGGATCGACTCGGCGTCGGCCATCCAATCGACATGCCGCTCGATCGGCTCGATGACGTCCCACACGTCGGTCGGCGGGACGTCGATCTCGACGAAAACGGTGATGCGTCCCATCGACGCCGAGCCTCAGGCCGGTGACAGCGACGCCGCGTTGCGCAATGTTTCCGCCGCCAGCTCGGGCGGTATCACATTGATCAGCACACCGGTACCGCGTTCGAATCCGGCCTGGGTGACCAGCACGGGCCAGACATGGATGTGCCAGTGGTATTCGCCGGTGTGGGCGTGCGGTGCCGTATGGAACCCGACGTTGTAGGCGACGTCACCGATCGCCTTATTGAGGAAGACGGTTGCATCGCGAAGGGCCCGCCCGATGGCGGCCAGCGATTCATCTTCGGTGTCTTGGAGATGCAGTTTGTGGCTGCGTGGCACGATCAGGAGCTCGAACGGTGAGCCGCTCCAGTAGGGGCACAGGATGACGACGTCGTCGTTGGCGTACACGACACGTTCGCCGGTAGCGAGTTCGGCCTCGACCGTCGTACACAGCAGGCAGCCGCCGGCGAATCGGGCAAACGCGCGCTCTTCGTCGAGGACCTCGCCGGGCACGAACGGCAGACCGAGCAACTGACCGTGCGGGTGAGCGATCGATGCGCCGGCCTCACGACCGTGATTGACGATCGCTTGGGTATAGCGGATGTGCGGCATCCGGGCGTGCTCCGCGAAGCGGCGCTTGAGCGTCAGCATGAACTGCGCTGCGGTGCGATCATCGAGCTTGTCGAGCGACAGTTCGTGGTGAGGCGAGTACACGAACACCTCGTGGATGCCGGTGCCCTCGGCCATCACGTGCACCGGGCCGACGTGGTGCACGGCGAAGCCCTCGTCGCCATCGAACGCCGGATAGAGGTTGGGAATCACCCGAACCTCCCAGTCGCCCTCGTCGCCCACTGTCTCGAGTGCCGGCGGCGTGGACTCCTCGTTGCCGGGGCAGAACGGGCACGGCCGATCCGACTCGAGTCCTTGCAGATCGGTGCGGGGGGCAAAGTCGGTCGGGCGCTGTGCTCGGTCGGCGACGATCGTGACCCACCGCCCGGTCAGTTGGTTCAACCGCATCTGGCTCATTAGAGGCCTCAGGATAGGGCCGGTCACGCCCAGATGTGGACACCTGGCAAGAAAGAAGGTCGGTTCAGAGTGCCCGATAGACCGACACGTGGCGGGCCGACTCGGGGCCGAACTCCCTGCTTCCAAACGCTTCCCACCGATGCTCCAACGTCAGTGCGCAGCCTGCGGCGATCTGATCGAGCTCGCTCGGCGCCGCATAGTGGATCGACCAGGGTCGAAGCCGGACGCCCCCCGCCTCGGTGATCTCCACGAACTGGCCCTCTGCCGTCTGGTGCTCGGCATCGTGCCGCGAGATCGACAGCACGACTCGGTCGGCCTCGAGCGTGCGAATCGAGATGTCGTCGCCGTGCTGCGGCGGGTGATCGGGAACGAACGCCTCGATCACGAACCGACCTCCCGGCACGAGTCGCGAGGCGACGGCAGCGAAGCAAGCGGTCTGGGCCTGTCGGGTTTGCAGATTGAAGATCGTGTTGTAGGCCGCGAACACCAGTGTGAAAGGGCCCTCAGGCAGGTCCTCGACCATGTCGCCACATGACACTTCGACCCGGTGTTCGTGGTCGCGATCGCGGAGCTTGGCGAGCATCGGCTCGCTGGAGTCGATCGCGAACACCCGGATCGATCCGGCGGCGTCGTGATAGGCGAGCGGAATTGCCAATCGGCCGGTGCCGGCGCCGAGCTCGAGGACGCGACCGCCATCGCTCAGGTCGACCAGATCTGCGATCGTTACGTCGATCTCTGAGATGCCCTGGTACCAATCGTCGTACACGTCAGCGAACGCCTTGCCGTAGCTGGTGTGGTCGTAACCCTTCATCTCGTACTCCTCATCGGGCCGCACGGTAGCCCGGCCTGCCGGCCTTGCGCTTCGTCGATAGCGTGGGCACGTGGGCATCACCTATCTCGACCATGCTGCGACGACGCCGATGCGTCGAGCAGCGGTCGAGGCGATGCTCCCATTCTTCTCCGAGCGGTTCGCCAATCCGAGCGGTTCGCATCGTTTTGCGAGGGACGCACGACGGGCGGTCGACGAGGCGCGTGACCAGGTCGCTGACGTGTTGGGGGTCGTCCCGGGCGAGGTCGTGTTCACCGGCTGCGGCACCGAGGCCGACAACACGGCGATTCTTGGTGCCGGCGGGCTCGCTGTGTGCGCCGCCGCCGAGCATCACGCTGTGCTGCTTCCGACCGAGCAACACGGGGGGACCGTCGTGCGCACCGATGCAGCCGGGCATATCGATCTCGATCAACTGGCCGAGGTGCTCTCGCCAGATGTGGCGATCGTCAGCGTGATGGCGGTCAACAACGAGGTCGGCACGATCACCGATCTGGCGGCTGTTTCCCGGCTCGTTCGTTCTCTGGCACCCGGTGCGCTGTTGCACACCGATGCCGTGCAGGCGGTGTGTTGGCTCGATTTGCGCAATATTGCTCCGCTCGTCGATCTGATGTCGTTCAGCGCCCACAAGTTCGGTGGCCCCAAGGGCGTCGGTGTGCTCACGATCCGTGACGGTGTTCAGCTCGACCCGTTGATCAGTGGTGGGGGACAAGAGCGCGAACGTCGCAGTGGCACGCACAACGTGGCGGGCATCGCGGCGCTCACTTCCGCGCTCGTCGAAACCGACAGCCAACGAGCCACCGAGAACGTCCGTCTCGGCGGCTTGCGCGATCGGTTGATCGATGGGCTTTCCGGGGCGCTCGACGGTGTCGTCGAGACCGTGCCCCGAAATCGCAAGATCGCCGGTTCGGCTCATGTTTGCCTCGAGGGGGTCGAGAGCGAGTCGTTGTTGTTCCTGCTCGACGAGGCCGATGTCTGTGCCAGCGCAGCTTCAGCGTGCGCGAGCGGGGCGATGGAGCCCTCGCACGTGCTGGCCGCGATGGGGGTCGAGCGCTCTCTGTCGGTGGGCGCCCTGCGCCTCACGCTCGGCCACACAACGACGCTCGACGATGTCGACCGCACGATCGATGTGGTGGTCTCTAGCGTCGAGCACCTACGTCGGGTCGCGGTGCCGAGACCGTGAAAGTGATGCTCGCCATGAGCGGCGGCGTCGACTCTTCGGTGGCCGGGGCGTTGTTGTTACGCGATGGCCACGAAGTTGTCGGTGTCACCATGAAGCTGTGGGGTGGCGACAGCGACACCGGGTGTTGCAGCGTCAGCGACGTCGACGATGCCCGTCGCGTCGCCCAGCAACTCGATATCGATCACCTTGTGTTCAACTTCGGTGATGACTTCAATGCTCATGTCGTCGATCCGTATGTGAGCGATCACGCCCTCGGCGTCACACCGAATCCGTGTATCGAGTGCAACCGACACGTCAAGTTCGACCGCCTGCTATCGCGCGCCGATCAACTCGGCTTCGATGCCGTTGCGACAGGGCATCACGCACGTATCGGTCGTGCCGCGAGCGGTTCGTTCACGCTCGAGCGCGGTGCCGACGCTGCCAAGGATCAGAGTTACGTCGTGCACATGCTCGATCAGGCTGCGCTCGGGCGCACCCTGTTTCCGGTCGGCGACATCGACAAGACCGAGGTTCGGCGGTTGGCGGAGGAGATGGGACTGCGTACCGCCTCCAAACCCGACAGCCAGGATGTCTGTTTCATCACCTCGACGGGCGGTCGCCAGACGTTCCTGGGTGACCGAATCTCGTTCCGCCCCGGACGAGTGGTCGATAGGTCAGGGGCGGTACTCGGCGAGGTCGAGGCGGTCGAGATGATCACGATCGGTCAGCGGCGGGGGATCGGCCTGCCCGGTGGCGGGCCCAAGCGCTACGTCGTCGACGTTGACGTTCCCAACGCCATCGTCGTGGTGGGCGATGACAGTGACTCGTTGTGCACGACGACGGTGGTCGAGCGAGCGACCTGGATCGATACCCGGACCGCCGGCGAGGCACTTGTGCAGTGCAGCGCACATGGGGTTCCGCAACCGGCGACCATCGCCGGCGACGGCAGCGGTGAGTGCGAGACGGTTCGGGTCACGTGGAGCGAGCCGCAACGCCGAATCGCCCCTGGCCAGAGCGTCGTGTTCTATGACCTCGCCGACAAATGTGTTGTGGGCGGCGGCACGGCGAGGCGTTGAGCCGGCCCGCAGCCTCAGCCGACGGGCAGGCGGCGATCGGCGACGGCCCGCAGTGCGCGGCCGGGCCGTGTCGGGCTGACCAGGCAGGCGGTCAGATGGATCGCCTTGCCGCGCGGCTCTTTCGGCGTGGCCGCGAAGATCGCCGTCACCGGTTCGGCCGTGGTGATCTCGAGCGCGTGACCGGCAGCCGGACCGGTGAGGTCGGCCGCCTCGGTATCGATCGGGGCGAGACGCACTACGGCGATCTCGTGGCGGCGCAGCATCACGGTTTCGGCCATCACGAGGTGGTCATGGATGACGAGCCCGACCGGCACAACCACCAACCAACGATTCGAGAGCAGATGCCAGCGCCGCCACGCCCAAACTCCGACGATGATCGAAAACGCCCCCAACACAGCGCCGAGCACCCAAGCCCTGGCGGCAAGCAGCAATGGTGCACTGATGGTCGCCGCCGCGAATGCCGACCAGCTGACCAGCACTGCGAGCAGGTAGGCGGCCGGCGGGCGAAGGAGATGGCGGTCCTCTTCTCCGTAGGCAGAGGCCTGCACGAAGGCGCGACCGATGTCGCCGGAAAATACGACCACCGCCGAAAGTGTCGCCACTACGAGCAGCAATACGCCGTCGACGGTGTCGGCGCCCGCCGCCCAGGCCACGATCGCCACAGGTATCGATAGCGGTACTACGGCGCGGGTGGCGGTCAGGCTGGTGACCGCAGGTATCGCCATTGCGGCAACCCCGACGGACCAGACGGCTGCGGCTCCCCAAGTGGCAACCGAGCCGACGGTGTCGGTGCGCGTTGCCGTTGCGCTATCGATTGCATTGCCGCCGAACACGAGCACGCCGACCCATGTCAACCGCAGGATCCATGGAAGCGATCGATCGATCGTGTGGGCGGTCGGCACGCCGACAGTCTGGCGTGTCATCTCGGGAACCACAGCCACGAAGTTGGTCAGAGGTCTGCGGTTCTGAAGAATCGTCCCAGCTGTGGTCCAGGTGACACGATGGAAGGGGCATGGAACATGTCGGAGCGGAAGCTGATGCGGCGCAGCCGCCGGAGGCTGTCTCGTCGGCCGCGCCGTCCCGAGTGCTCGATCTGATCGAACCGGGTTCGACGACAGGAGTCGGCAGCCTTCCGCACCGCAACGCAGCCCAGGCGGTTGAGTTTGCGTTCGATGCCTACGACGTGCCTGCGATCCCCAGCCTGCCGCGGCGGTCCCCGGCCGAATCCGTGATCGCCCAAGCGCTGGTCGGCGCGGCGGGCGTCACGCTTGGCCAATACGGCACGGTCGCCGTCGACGTCGAGCATCTCGATCCTTCGGCGCCGGTCGACACCGATCTGCGGCGAGACAACTTCGTCGGGTTCCGAACTTTTCTCGATACGGCGACCGAACGAGGGTACAAGGGTCCGATCAAGTGGCAGTTCGTCGGCCCGATCAGTGTCGGCGTGGCCCTGCGACGCGCCGGAGCATCGACCGACGTCGCCTTCGCGGTGGCTGTACAGGCGGTCAGTGATCACTTGCGGGCGCTGTCATCAGCTGTGTCGGCCGCTCTGCCGATGTCGCCTCAACTCGTTGTGCTCGACGAACCATTCGCGGACACCTTGATGTCGCCCGACTTCCCGATCGCGCCCGATCAGGCGATCGATCTGCTCTCCGAGGCGATGGCGGTGCTCGAACCACAGGCCACGATAGGTGTGCATTGCTGTGGTGACGCCGATGTTGCCACGCTGCTCGAATCGGGGCCGAGTGTGCTGTCGCTGCCGGCTTCATCGTCGCTGGTGCCGCTCGCCGGCTATCTCGACCGGTTCCTTCGCAACGGCGGCTGGATTGCGTGGGGGGCGGTGGCCACCGAGGGACCGATCGGTGTGACCTCGACACGTTCGTGGCACCAGCTGGCAAAGGTGTGGTGCGAGCTGGTGCAACGCGGCTGCGACGCCGGACTATTGCGTACCCAGAGCCTGCTCACCCCCGAGTGCGGGCTGGGCGTTCACAGCGTAAATACAGCCGAGCGGCTGTGTCACTCGTTGCGTGACGTGAGCCGCTCTCTGCGCAGCGAGGCGGCTGCCGCCAAGTTCGTGCTCGGCGCCTGAGTTGCGAGTTGTGCCAGGCACATCTCCCAACTCGGCTTCGATCTCTACACTCGGGTCCGATGTCTGAGACACACGACGCGGCCGCCGTCCGCGACCGGATCGCTGAACTCCGCCAGCAGGTCGCCCATCACAATCGGCTTTATCACCAGCTCGACGCGCCCGAACTGCTCGATGGCGACTTCGATGAGATTGCCCGCCAGTTGAGGGCACTCGAGGCCGAGTTCCCCGAGCTGGTCGACGACGATTCGCCCACCACCGATGTGGGTGGAGCAGCCATCGCCACGTTCGCCCCGGTCACCCACGCCGTGCCGATGACCAGTCTCGACAACGCGATGAACAGCGACGAGCTTGGGGAGTGGGCCGATCGGGTGTCCAAGGGTCTCGATGGTGTCGTGCCGCGCTTCGTGGCCGAACTGAAGATCGACGGCCTGGCGATGAGCTTGCGCTATGAGAACGGGATTCTCGTGCAGGCGGCGACGCGCGGCGACGGCCGCGTCGGCGAGGACGTCACCGGCAATGTTCGCACGATCGCCGATGTCCCCAAGCGGCTGACCGGCGACGACGTGCCAGAGGTCGTCGAGGTGCGCGGCGAGGTGTACATGTCGAACGCCGTGTTCGAGACGCTCAACGTCGAATACGAGGCCGCCGGTGAAAATGGGCTCGTGAATCCCCGCAACGCCGCTGCCGGGAGCCTGCGCCAGAAAGATCCGGAAAAGACCGCCGGGCGACGCCTGTCGTTTTGGGCCTACCAGCTCGGGCAGGTGATCGGCGGGCCCGACTTCTCCACCCACCACCAGACCCTCGATTTCATCGGCGATATCGGTTTCCCGATCAATCCGGAGATTCGTTCGATCGACACGATCGGGGCTGTAGCCGAGTACTGCGGATTTCGCCAGGAACATCGTCACAACCTCGGCTATGAGATCGATGGTGTAGTGATCAAGGTCGATGACCTAGCCCAACAAGGCGTGCTCGGCTTCACCTCGCGGGCGCCGCGGTGGGCGATCGCCTACAAGTTTCCGCCAGAGCAGCGCACGACCCTGTTGCGCGACATCCAAGTGTCGGTGGGACGCACCGGACGCACTACGCCTTTCGCGTTGCTCGAGCCGGTGTTCGTGGGCGGGTCGACGGTGTCGATGGCGACACTCCACAATCAGGATCAGGTGGCGCTCAAGGATGTCCGGCCGGGCGACACTGTGATCGTGCGTAAGGCCGGCGACGTGATCCCCGAGGTCGTCGGCCCGGTATTGGACAAGCGGCCCAAGGGCGCCGAGCCCTGGCAGTTTCCAACGACGTGCCCGTGCTCGCTCGGTAGCACATTGGTGCGACCCGAGGGCGAGGCCAACACGCGCTGCGTCGAGCCTGCCTGCCCGTTCCAGCGCGACCAGAAGATCATGTACTGGGCCTCGCGGGGAGCGATGGACATCGAGGGGCTCGGCGAGCGTACGGTCGTGCAGCTCACCGCTGCCGAACTTGTCGTCGACGTCGCCGACATCTACCTGCTGACGGCGGATCAGGTCGAGCCGCTGGAAGGCTTTGCCCGCCCGAGTGCCGAGAAACTGGTGTCGGCGATTCAGGAGTCGAAGGACCGCCCGCTCCCGAAGGTACTCACGGCGTTGGGCATCAAGCATCTTGGCCCGTCGGCTTCGCAGCTGTTGGCCGGCGAGTTCGGCACGCTGCGTCGTGTCATGGAAGCCGGCGACGAAGAACGATCAGCGGTCGATGGGGTCGGAGCTGTGATCTCGGCGGCGATCACCCAATGGTTCGAGCAGCCCTCGAATCGCGACTTGATCGACCGGCTCCAATCGGCCGGCGTCAACTTCGGCAGCGAGCGAGAGGCCGCCGCACGGGTGGCGGCCAAAGACGCGACCGAGCAGACGTTGAAGGGCAAGGCGGTCGTTGTCACGGGCGCCGTGCCCGGCTACAACCGGGAGGAGGCGGAACAGGCGATTACCTCCCGTGGTGGCAAGAGTCCGGGCAGCGTGTCGAAAAAGACGTTCGCGCTCGTCGTCGGCGAGGGTGCCGGCGCCTCGAAGCTCACCAAGGCCGAGGCCACCGGCACTGCGATTGTTCCTGCTGTGCTCTTCGCACAGTTGCTGGCTACCGGCGAGGTCCCGGAATGACCGCGGTTGCAGCGTCGTGAAGACGATCGGGTTGCTGGGCGGTATGAGCTGGGAGAGCTCGATCGAGTACGAGCGAATCATCAACGAGGGCATAGGTGCTCGGCTCGGCGGGACCCATTCGGCGGATCTGATCATCCGCAGCTATGACTTCGCTCGCATCGAGGCGCTTCAGGCGTCGGGCGACTGGGATGCCGCCGGTGATCTGCTCGCCGCCGACGCCAGAATGCTTCAGGACGCCGGCGCCGAGATCATCGTGTTGTGCACCAACACCATGCATCTCTTGGCCGCTCGCATCGAGGCGGCGATCGATGTCGAATTCCTGCACCTGGCAGATGCGACTGCTCGTGCCGTGCAAGCGGCCGGCGTGCAGCGGGTCGCCCTGCTCGGCACCCGTTACACGATGGAACACGACTTCTACCGCAGCAGGCTCGAGCGCCACCACCTCGACGTGATCGTGCCCGCCGAACCAGACCGAACGACGATCCACGACGTGATCTATGACGAGCTGGTGCGTGGCGTCGTGAATCCTCAGTCGAAGCGGCGGTACCTCGACATCATCGACGCCCAGATCGCCCGCGGAGCCGACGGAGTGATCGCCGGGTGCACCGAGATCGAGCTGCTGGTCGGTCCTGACGACGTGACCGTGCCCTATTTTCCGACGACCCGCCTGCATGCGGAGGCAGCGATCGAGGCGTCCCTGCGCTGAAGTGCCCGTTTCCAACCGTCGCCAACCGCCTATCGGCGGGCCCCCGAAGAGATCACCGATCGCTGGTCAGACGACCTGGAACGTCCAGGTGTAGGTGCGAGATCGCTGGCGGCCCTCGTCGACCTTCCAATAGATCACCTGGGCGCGGTGCTCGCCCTCGGTGAAATCGGTGATCGGTGCACTATCGCCGGGGGCGAACGTGAGCGTGGCGTTGCCCGGTTCGAAAACTGTTACGGACGGCAGGTCGATCTGTTCGCCGGGCTCGATCTCGATGCTGCCCAGTTCGTCGACGCGGACGGTCTCGATCTCGATTCCGTCGATCACCAGTACGCCGGTGTAGCCGGGCGCCAGATCGACGAACACATTGCTCTGGCTGACCACCTGGACCGAATCGGGTACCGGATCGACCTGTTCGATCAGTTCGGGCAGGTTGGAGCGTTGCTCGCCGGTGATCCCAACCGAGATGCCGCGAACGACCAGCGCCATCCCGAGACCTACCAGCAGACTGACTATCACCAACGTCTTGTCGACCCGCCGCTTGGGCGTCGCGGCGTCAGCGTTTTCCTCGCTGCTCGAGGACAGCTGCTCGGTACCCGGATCGGTCACGCCCACCATCATGCCGGGCGCGCCGCCGGAACGGCCACCGCAACGACGGTCAGGCTCGTCGCTGAGGCGTCGCCCCACACGGGAGGGGCAAACGATAGCGTTCGGGCATCGTGAGCTCCAGCGTGACTCCCCCCGGCGACCAGATCGACCCTGCTCGACTGGTCGACACACTGTTTGCCGATCGTTTCCGTGTGCGCCGGCTCGTGTCGGAGGGTTCAAACACGGCGATCTATGTCGCCGACGACGAGCAACTCGGGCGCATCATCACTCTCAAGGTGATCCGCTCCGGCCTGGCCGCTTCGCCTTCTTTCCGAGCCGAATTCGACGAATCGATGCGGTCGGTTGCCGCCATCAGCCACCCCAACATCGCCGCTGTCTACGACTGGGGCATGGCGCCTGTCGGCGATTCCTCGACCGCCTACGTGGTGATCGAGCAGCTCACCGGGGGCAGCCTGCGCGATCTGTTCGACCGTGGTCGACGGCTCACACCGTCGCAGGCCCTGGCGGTCGGGCTGGAAGCGTGCCGCGGGCTTGACTTTGCGCACCGACGCGGGTTCGTGCACACGGAATTGACGCCCTCCAAGATGGTGTTCGGCGACGATCGCCGTCTGCGGATCATTGACTTCGGCCTCGCTCGTCTGCTCGGGGAGACGCTGTGGCAGCAACCCGACTCGGTGCCGACCCATGTCGCCTGGTACGCCTCGCCCGAACAAGGCTTGTCGCGGCCGATCGACGGCACCACCGACGTCTATGCCTTGTGCCTGGCCCTGCACGAGGCGGTGACCGGTGTACTCCCGTTCCGCGATGACTCGACGGTCGCCACGCTGGCGGGCCGGGTCGGCAAGCTGATGCCGGTCTCGGCCGATCTCGGCCCGCTGGCGGCTGTGTTCGAGCGTGCTGGTCGTCCCGATGCCGACGATCGGGCAAGCGCCGCCGAGTTCGGGAAAGCGCTGTTGCAGGCCGCTGTGAAGCTGCCGCGGCCCGAGCCGTTGGCGCTGTTGTCGACCGGCCTGTTCGAGACCCCGACCGATCGCCTCAGGTCTCCCGACGATCCGACCGGCGGCGTCTACCGCCCCGGCGACGATGGGGATGCTTCGCCGGCGCTTGTCGTCGTTCCGCTC
>Ga0255047_10000110_pt1 | contig 55403 bp, 50 predicted proteins | sample JV7_2_1_MG_FD_183640 | JGI IMG/M metagenome (GOLD analysis project Ga0255047, IMG submission 183640) | Seawater microbial communities from Jervis Inlet, British Columbia, Canada - JV7_2_1 | ecosystem: Environmental > Aquatic > Marine > Inlet | place: Canada: British Columbia | collected 2016-10-06
GGCGACCACCACGACGGTCGATCCTCCGCTTGTTCCCGTAGCGCATCGAGAGGATCGACCGTCGTGGTGGTCGCCGCGACGGTGGTAGTCGGCGCTGGCGCGGCAGTGGTCGGCGCTGGGGCGGCGGTGGTGGCTGGAGCCGGCGCCTCGGTCACAACGGGCGCCTCGGTCACAACCGGCGCCTCGGTCACAACGGGCGCCTCGGTGGCCGCTGGGGCGTCGCTCGCGGCGGGCTCGTCGGCATCGTCGTCGGATCCCGAGCTGCAGCCGGCGGCGACGACCGCGATCGCCGCCAACATCACCGCGAACCGACGCTGCCGGAAAACGGTTCGACCTGTCGGCCCGGAATGGGTCGGTGGGGTACAGAGAGTTGTGAGGGGGTGCTGAGCTGGTGAGTTCACACGCTCAGTGTAGGAAACCCACCCGTCCCTGTCAGGATCATTCGGTACAAGCTGTGAGCACCGACGAGCGAGCTCGCCCTCACCGTGCGGAACCGTGTGGGCCGATACCGAGCGCCTCGGCAACCCCGGCCCGGCTGAACGCGCCTGATCAGGTTGTTGACGACGCTCAGGCCTGGGTCCTTCATGCCGTTCGTCGGCATCTGCCCGGTCAAACCTGGTGGAGACGATGGGACTCGAACCCACGACTTCCTGCTTGCAAAGCAGGTGCTCTAGCCAACTGAGCTACGTCCCCCTGTATTGCGGGTGGGATCAGGATAGCGGGACGCTCGTCCGGCCCGACCCCGATGACGACACCTCGGCGACGGCGAGTTGCGAGTTGTGCCTGGCACAACTCGCAACTCAGTTGTCTTTTTGGGCGACGGCGTTGGGGGTGACGTTGATCTTCGGTTCGTACTCTGCGAGTTCGATGACGCGGCGTTCGTTGCGGACGTTCTCGCGCAGATCGGAGCGGCACGAATCGCACGGTCCGTAGAATCGAGATTCGACGGTCGATTGGCAACGCGGGCACGTGAACTCCACGACCGTCAGCCTAGGTGACGCGTCACTCGCCCCGATTGCCTACAGTCGTCGGCGATGACCGATGCTGCCGCCGCCGCCACGCCAACTGGTGGCGCGCCGCGGGCGAACCCGAACTACGCCGCCCGACGGATGCTGGTCACCACGATCGTGATCACCGCGATCGTCGCCGTCGCGTTGGTCGGGTGGCAGGCCGCCAAGGGCGATTCGGGCTCGCCAACTTCTACCACCGACAACTGGGACCAGATCGCCTTGATCGACCGCACCACAGGCGGCGTCACCACAGTCGACGAAAACGGTCAGATCACCTCCGAGATCGCCGGCTTCGGGCGCGCCTTCGGGGTGCACTCGTTCGACTCACGAATGGCCCTGGTCGGGTTCGATCAGATCGTGATCCTCGATACTCGCGATTCCAGCGCCAACCCGGTGATCATCCCGTTCGACCGCGGCAGCACGGTCACACCGGCAGCCACCACCGGCTCGCTGCACCTGGTCGTCGGTAAGCCGACCGGAGGCAATGTGCTGATCGTCGACATCGGTGATGGCAGCTTGCTCGACGTGTTTGCCGCTGCCGATCCGATCAAACCCCTGGTTTTCGCCGAGACGGTGCGATGGGCCGCCGACGGATCGGCATTCGCCGTCGCCGATGCCGCAAACTTCCAGACGATCCTTGTCCAGCCAGGTGTGGCCGGCGCCACGTTCCTACCCGATCAGCCGGTCGCCGTCGGTGACGAGTTGGTGGCGACCAGTCGCACGGTGGGGCTGCAGGCCGACATCGCGCTCGTAGATCTCGAGCGCCGCAATCAAGCACTCGTGCCGTCGGAGATCCCGGCCGGCGGAATCATGATCGATGATCAGCTCGTGATCATCTCGGTCGATGGTGGGATGTACCGGATCAAGCGCGGTGACAAGACCGCCAACCAGGTCGGCACGATCGCAGTGCCGGCCGGCGACCGGATTCGGCTGGTGCTGCCGTCCCTCGATCATCAACGGTTGGTGGTGGCCGGCGACACGTTCGAAGCGGTCATCGATCTCGAGGGCGGGACCGTGTTCACCACCTCGTTCGCCACTTTCGTCGAGGCCGCCCCGCCGCTCGCCGGCTGGGCCTGCCTGCCGGTCGGTGGCGGCGATGCCTTCCATTCGCTGATCTCGCTGGAGTCTGGTGAGCAGCTCGCCGATCTGAACGGGCTGGCGGTGACGGGTGCGTCGAGCGATGGGTGCACGGTGATCGGCGAACGAGCCGGTGTCAGTGAGGTCGTCAGCGGCGACGGATCGGTGCGGCTCGGTCAGCTTCGAGATGCAGCGCTCAGCCCAGACGGTCGAGCGGTCGTGTGGACGACCACGACCGGACGAACCGAACTGGTCACGATCGAGGACGACTTCGGCCTGACCGACCCGATCGACCTCAGCCACGCCGCCGCCTCGAACCTGGCCGTGGCATTCCTGGCCGGCTGAACTGCGACGCACGGTTCCCTGCCGGGATTTCGACAGGTGTACTCGGTTGGGAGCCGGCACCTGAGGGCTCAGCGGGCGGGTTCGACCAAGACTTCGCTGTCGATCGGCGCGAACCCACAAGCCAGGACCGTCCGCACCGAGGCGGCACTGCCCTGAGCGACCTGGGCGAACACGAACTCGCCGGGAGGCTGAGTACCCAGCGCGGGCGCGATCAGATCGCGTGTGGTCGGGCATCTCGGTCCCGAGCACCAACAGTAGGTTCTACGTCGTGGTGCTCGACGAGATCTATGTGCGGTCCAGCGGGCATCGCGAGGGCGGCGATGCCTTGGCAGTGATCGAGCCGGACTGTGGCCAGATCGGTGTGAAGCGAATCATCTTGGAAACCGAACTCTCCAATCAGCGCGCTCGCCGCTTGTGCGGGCGGCACGGCTACCTGGCCGACACGTCGATCTCGATGTCGAAGGAGCTGACCTGATCCGGCCGGTGGCGTTGGCAATGACCCTTGTGGCGCTGGCTTCAGGTTGCGCCTCAAGCGGTGCTCCATCGGCGGTGGTCGGCGTCGTCGTCGACGACACGTGCGATCCCGGAATCAAGTTTGGTAGCGGGGTACTCGTGCAGCCCGACCTGGTACTGACATCGGCACATGTGCTCGCAGGCGCTGCCGGCATCGAGGTGACCCGAGATGGGCAGTCGGTGCCGGCTGAAGTTGTCGCTTTCGATCCGGAGATGGACTTGGCGTACTTGAAGATCGGCGGGTTGTCGGCGCTGCCGCTGACGGTATCGAATGACCGCATCGAAGCCGGCGATGACGGTGTGGCTTACGTCGTGCGCGACGGAGTTGTCGCCGAGCTGCCGGTGATGGTCCTTCGGCGGGTGAGCATCCGCACGACGGACGTGTACCTCGAAGGTGAGACCTTGCGTCCCGGGTTCGAGCTCGACGCCGACATTCAGGGTGGCGACTCCGGCGGGGCGATCGTCATCGACGGGAAGGTCGCCGGCGTGGTCTGGGCGCGCAGTCGCAGGTTCGATGGTCGGTCGTACGCGATCGACCCCGAGCGCGCCGGTGACCTGATCGAGGCGCAGCTACGAGACGGTGAGATCGACGACGACATCGACATCGACCGGTGCCCGTGACCACACCCAGGGGGACGGCTCATTCGCCAAGCTGAGCTCGCCGAGCGGGGGCGGGCGTGCCGCCTACGCTGACAGCATGCCTGTCGAGGAGCGCCTGTCGGAGCACGCGCTGCGTCGACCTCTGGTGACGCTCGCGAGCGGGGTATCGATCATCGTCGGCGTGTCGCTGATCGGGTTGGCGGCAACGTTGGGAAGTTGTGATGCCTTCGGAGGCAGATGCCCCGCCGATCGGCCGTCGCTGCTGAACGACGACGTATTCGGGATGGCCGCCTTCGGAACCGTGTTGCTCGTCGGGGTTCCCGTCCTCCTCCGGAAACCGTCGTGGCAGCGACTCAGGATCACCGGCGTCGTCGCGGGCATTGCCGCCTTTGTCGTCGGAATCTTCGTGACCATCGCCGCCCACGGGTGAGAGCGGCCACTCGGGCTCAGGCCAGATCGGTGGGGTTCCAGAATCCGGGGAGCTGGTGGTTGGCGCCCGCCGCGTAGGCGGCGAGACGTTCGAGGGCGTCGTCGTCGAACACGTCGATCACGTCGAACAATCCCTGCGGCCCCGCAGCTCGAATCGCCACGTCGAACTCACTGCGGCGACGAGGCAGGTCGCTGGTCAGCACCAGTACACGCTCGCCGACTCCTCGCAGTGCGTGGGCCCGCCCGAGCGTTCGCCACACAGCATCGACCGACGTGAGGCCGCCACGATGCCGAACGAACGGACCACCCAGTTCGATCACCCATCGTCCACCCTTCGCATCGGTTGCGACGTCGTGGACCGTGAGTCCACTGCGCTTGATGCGAACATTCGGGCCTTCGGTGACGAAGCCCGCCTGCTCGAGCACCTGCTCGATGCGTTCCTTCGAGCCGACCAGACGCTCGGTATCGGTGAGCGGTGGATGGCCCTCGTCATCGACACGGGCCATCGACAGCTCGACATAGCCGGGATCGAGGTCGTAGCCGACATAACGGCGCCTGGTTCGCGAGGCGGCAACCAGGGTTGAACCGCTGCCCATGAACGGGTCGAGCACGAGATCGCCGGCGAACGTGTACAGCTCGATCAGTTTCTCCGGCAACTCGACCGGGAACGGGGCCGGATGGCCGACTCGACGGGCGCTCTCCGACGGCGTCTGCCACACATCGAGCGTGAGCGCCATGAAGTCCTCTGTGCCGATCGTCGGCTCGTGCGGCAAACCCTGGTCACGTCGCTGATCGATCGACAGGGCGCGCTGGAATCGGCCCTTACTGGCCACGATTACTCGCTCGGTGACGTCGCGCAGCACCGGGTTCGACGGGCTACGGAACGAACCCCACGCGCACGAGCCGCTCGCCCCCGCACCCTTCTGCCACACGATCTCACCGCGCAACAGCAGGCCGAGCCGATCCTGCAGGATGTGAATCACGTCGGCGGCGAGGCTGCGGTACGGCTTGCGGCCAAGGTTGGCGACATTGACGGCGATCCGCCCGCCCGGCTCGAGTACTCGAACACATTCGGCGAAGACGTCCTGCAGCAGCCCGAGATACTCGAGATACGAGGCGGGCACGCCGTCGCGCTCGAGCTCCTCCTCGTACTGTTTGCCTACGAAGTACGGCGGCGAGGTGACCACCAGTGCGACCGAACCATCAGCGAGGGTGTGCATGTTGCGGGCATCGCCGCACACGAACGGCTCGGCGATCGGCTCGGGCGGCAAGACGGTGTCGTCTTCGTCGATAACCGGTGGCGCGAACCGGCGGTAAAACCCCGAGGCGTCGTGCGACTCGCGGCGGCTGACCCCGAAGGTCGACGTCGTGGTTCGACGGCGACCCGAGGCGCGCGCGACCGAGGATTCATCCGGCATTGCCATCAGGCTACGTGACCCTTAGCTCGAAGTTCGCCACCCCTCGCGTAACGGAAAGGTGTCAGACACCTATCCGTTACGTGTTGAGTTGGGCGATCGCGCCGCGGGCGGCGGTGACCCCGGTGCTGAAGCAGGCCTGCAGTAGATAGCCACCGGTCGGGGCCTCCCAATCGAGCATCTCACCGGCGACGAACGTGCCAGGTCGGCGCACCAGCATCAGCGACGGGTCGAGTTCGGAGAACATCACACCACCGGCGGTCGAGATCGCCCGCTCGATCGGCATTGTGTCGTCGACGCGCACGATCGCCTGTTTCACGAGCGATGCCATCTCGTCGGGGTCGGCGGGCAGTCGGTTGGCGGTCGACTCGCGCAGCACAGCGATCATCACCGGATGCAGGCCGATCGATCGACGCAACCAGTTCGAAGTCGAGTCCTTCGGGCGTCGCCGGGCGAGCCTCCCGGCTACCTGATCGACCGAGCGATCCGGGTGTAGATCGATCGCGAGCTCACACACCCCGTGAGCGTCGAGTGCTTCGCGGATCGGAACCGAGAGGGCATAGATCGGGCCACCCTCGAGACCATCGCTGGTAATGATCGGGTCACCCCGCACGGCCTTTCCCGCTTCATCTGAGAGCACGCTGACGGCGACGTTCTTGAGCGGGCTGCCGGGATAACGCCGCACAATCTCGGGCGTCCAGGCGACACTCACGCCCGCGTTGGCGGGACGCAATCGGCTGACCGCAACACCGGCCGAATCGAATCCGGCGACCCATCCACCGTCGGATCCAACCCGCGGCCAACTGGCACCGCCGAGTGCAAACACGGCGACATCGCTGGCAACGGAGAACTCGGCTGCATCGGCCGCGACGAACCGATTCGAACCATCGGGCGCCCAACCGGTCCAGCGCGATCGCATCACGAACTTCACACCCAGCCGGTCGAGTCTGCGCAGCCATGCCCGTAGCAACGGGGTCGCCTTGAACGACTTCGGGAACACCCGGCCACTCGTGCCGACGAAGGTCCGCTCACCCAGCTCCGCGCACCATGCCCGCAAGTCATCGGGGTCGAACGCCGAAAGGGGGCCGGCAAGCTGTTGGGCGGCTACGCCATAGCGCTCGACAAACGCCGGCATCGGCTCGCTGTGGGTGATGTTCATGCCACCTCGCCCGGCGAGCAGAAACTTACGCCCGACGGACAGCTTGTGGTCGTAGACCGTGACGGCCACGCCGGCGCGGGCAAGGTGCTCGGCGGCGATCAGGCCAGCGGGCCCGCCGCCGACCACGGTGGCAGTGTGAGCCGCGGTCACCTCGGCGCACCCGCCGCGGCGACCGTGATCGACAATCCCCGTGCCGGCACGCCGATTTCATCCGCCCATGAACTCACCGATCGATTCGACCCGACCGAGAATCGGCCGACCCGACGGTCAGGGTGCTCGAACTCGACGACATCGGCGGGCATCGGCAAATCATGCCACCGATCCCGCCGCCAGTTCCGGCCTGACGCCCGCTTTGTCAGGTCGTAGAATGGTTCGATGAGCGAGACCATCAACGGCGTGTGCCACCACGACTGCCCCGATTCGTGCGGGTGGACCGTCACCATCGACGGAGATGGGCCGGCGCGTAAGGCCGTCAAGATCCGCGGCAACCCCGCCCATCCGTACAGCTACGGCGAACTGTGCCCCAAGGTGATCCGCTTCCTCGATCGGGTCTACTCCCCCGATCGAGTTCTGCATCCGCTGCGGCGCACCGGTGCCAAGGGCAGCGGTGAGTTCGAGCGGATCTCGTGGGACGAGGCACTGGCGGAGATCGGCAGCAGCCTGAACACGATCATCGCCGATCACGGCGGCGAGGCTGTGATGCCGTTCAGCGACGCCGGTAATCAGAGCGTGCTTGCAAAGCACGGAATCTCTTCGCGGTTTTTCCATCACATCGGGGCGACACGACTGTTGCTCAACATCTGCGGACCGACGGTCGGCGCGGGGTTACGGATGACGAACGGATCAGGGCTGACCGGCGACCCGATGCAGCTCGAACACTCGAAACTGATTCTTCTGTGGGCCACCAACACCAAGCTCACCAACCGCCACCTCTGGCCGGTGATCGAGAAGGCCCGCGCAAACGGCGCCAAACTGGTCGTGATCGATCCGATTCGCACCCTCACCGCCGATGACTGCGATCAGTTCATCCAACCCCTCCCGGGCACCGACATCGCAATGATGCTGGCGATGATGCACGTCATCATCAGAGATGACCTACTCGATCATGAGTGGGTGAACCAGTACACGCTCGGGTTCGACGAGCTTGCCGCATCGGTCGCCGATTGGACACCGGCCAGGGCCGCCGAGGCGTGTGGCGTCGACGCCGAGGTGATCGAGTCGCTCGCCCGCCAGTACGCGACTATCCGGCCCGCTGCGATCCGCACGCTGATCGGAGCCGAGCATCATGAGAACGGGGCGATGTTCTTCCGCACGCTCGCTTGCCTGCCGGCGCTCACCGGAGCATGGACCGAACTCGGCGGCGGCCTGTTCCGCAGCCTCGGATCATGCCAAGGCGAACTCGTCGATGACGCCGCCCTCGCCCGTCCCGACCTGCTCGCCGGCCGTGAGGTGCGCACGCTCAACATGAGCCGGCTCGGCGAGATCCTGCTCGACGAGCAACCGCCGGTCAAGGCGATGATCGTGTGGAACTCGAACCCGCTGGTGACGGTGCCCAACGCCGAGGCCGCCCGCGATGGCATGGCGCGTGACGACCTGTTCACGGTGGTGCACGAACAGTTCCTCACCGATACCGCCAAGTACGCCGACATCGTGTTGCCCGCCACGACCCATATCGAGGCCAGCGACATCACGCCCGCCTGGGGACACCTGTGGATGGGCTGGAACGAGGCGGCTATCGAACCGCTCGGTGAAGCGGTAAGCAACAGCGAGCTGTTCCGCCGGATCGCGGGCGCGATGGCGCTGACCGAACCGTCGCTGTTCGACGACGACATGACGGTGCTGGGTGACTCGTTCCCGACCGTCGACCTTGACGCCCTCCGCCGGGACGGCTGGATCAAGGTGCCGTTCGCCGAGGACAGTCGTCCGTGGGCCAAAGGCGGTTTCCCGACCGCCTCGGGCAAGGTCGAGTTCGCCAGCGATTCGCTCGTAGAGATGGGTCAGCCTCGCCTGCCGACGTTCGTGCCGCCCAATGAAGGGCCACAGGGTCCAAACGCCGTGCGTTTCCCGCTGCAGTTGATGACACCTAAGCACCACGCCCGGTTCCTCAACTCGGGTTACTCCGATCTGCCCAAACACGGCCCCGCCGAGGGTGGCCCGTTCATCGAACTCGACGCTGCCGACGCCACCTCTCGGGGCCTCGCGGAAGGGGCTAGCGCCCGCGTGTTCAACGACCGCGCCAGCCTCGAGCTACCGGTCAAGATCACCGAGCGGCTGCGGCCAGGCCTCGCCTCGATTCCATGGGGCTGGTGGCGCAATCACCACCCCGACGGAAGAGTCGCAAACAGCCTCACCAACGACACCCTCACCGAATGGGGCGGCGGCGTGGCCTACAGCGACACCCTCGTCCAAATCGAACCCGCCTAAGCCTCCCACCGCCTATTCGCGCCAGCGGGCCCCATCCCGCAATCACGAGGCCCAGCAGGGAGGTTTCGCCGACGTAACGATCACCGGGTCGGCAGCGTCCGCGATCGTCGAGCGGTGACGGCACTAGCGACACGCCGCTCGCTGCACGGGCTGTGCCTCGCTCAAGTCGTACACCGGTGCTGAACTGGGGCGGAGGATAGTCTGCACCGTATGGTCGCCGAATTGATCTACGCGTTCCGAGTGATGCGGCTGCCCCTGCTCGACCACGCCGGCGCCGAGATCGGCAAGATCCAAGACCTCGTCGTCGTCCCCGGTCGCCCCGGCGAGGCCCCTCGCGTCGTCGGATTCGTCGCCACCAGTCAGCGGCGCCGGATCTTCGTCAGCGCCGCCCGGATCGCCGAGCTCGATGGCGACGGCGCCCGACTTCGGAGCTGGGACGTCGACCTCAATCCCTTCAAGTCGCGCACCGGCGAAACCTTGATCGGCAAGGATCTCATCGACCGAGCAATCGGCGACGAACGGGTCAGCGATCTGGGGCTCTGCGAGGTCGGCGACGGGCGCACCCGATGGTGGGAGGTCGCCAAGGTCCGCCTGGTGCGCCGCACCTCGTTGCGGCGCAGGCCGAGCTACCGATTGATCGACTGGGACGAGGTCCCCGAGCTGTTCGCCGCCACCGACGAGGCCGCCGCCGAGGCCGCCCGACTTCGCGACGTGCATCCTTCCGACGTGGCCGGCGTGGTGCGCGCCCTCCCGATGTCGCAGCGGCGCCAGCTGGCCGAGGCGATGGACGATGAGCGTCTCGCCGACCTGCTCGAGGAGCTGCCGGAGGAAGAGCAGCTGCGCCTGATCGAGGGACTCGATCTCGACCGCCTGATCGGCGTGCTCGACGAGATGGAGTACGACGACCTGGCCGACCTGCTCCACGAGATGCCCCTGCACCAGCGCGCCTCGATCCTCGAAGCGATGGACGACGACGAGGCGGAGCTGGTGACCCGACTGCTGTCGTACGAGGAGGCGACCGCCGGCGGCATGATGACGCCGGGGATCGTGATCCTCGGACCGACAGACACCGTCGCCGAAGCACTCGCTCGCATCCGCCACTCCGAACTCACACCCAGTATCGCCAGCCAGGTATTCGTGTGTCACGGCCCGCTCCAGCCACCGACCGGCGAGTACCTCGGCGTCGTGTTCATGCAACGGTTGTTGCGTGAGCCACCCTCGATGGAGCTACGGCACTGCGTGCGCCAGGTCGCAACTGTCGCCGGCGACACACCCGACCGCGAGGTATTCGAGCAGTTCGCCTCGTACGACATGCTGACGATCCCGGTACTCGACGAGAGCAGCCAGCTGCTCGGTGTCGTCAGCGTCGACGACGTGGTCGATCGCATGCTCGGATCGGGCTGGCGCCAGCGGCGCGGCCGGGCGGACGCGGTGATGACAGAATGAAGCGCCGTTCCGAGCTCAGTCAGCCGCGCCCCCGCAACCGCTTCGACGTCAGCTATGACGCAGAGGCATTCGGGCGTTTCAGCGAGTCGATCGCTCGCTATCTCGGAACCGCTCGATTCCTGGTGTTTCAGACGATCGTTATCGTCGTGTGGCTGACGTTCAACATCTTGCCGCCCGACCGCTGGCAGTTCGACCCATGGGGTCGCGGGCTCGTGTTGCTCACCCTGGTGCTGTCGTTGCAGGCGTCGTACGCGGCGCCGCTGATCCTGCTCGCCCAAAACCGACAGGAGCGGCGCGACCGAACTTCCGACGATCACGACCGCAACGTCGCTGATCGCACCAAGGCTGACACCGAATTCCTCGCCCGTGAGATCGCAAGCGTCCGCCTGGCACTGGCCGACGTCGTGACCGGCGAAGAACTGAGCGACCAACTCGAAGGGCTGACCCGTTCGATCGAACGATTGGCCGACCGCCTCGACCAGTTGGGAGATGTGCCTGGCACAACTCCCAACTCTTAGGTGGGTTGGGGGACGCCGGTGAATTCTTGCAGGCGGACACCGAACGACTGCACGCGGGCGAGCAGGTCGTCGGTCGGTAATTTGGCTTCGCCGGCGATCACGACACCGGTCGGCAGCTTGCCGTCGACGATCGCTGTCACGAATGCAGCTGTGGAGGCGGCTGCGGCGGTGCCGATCAGCTCGGCGACCCCGGCGATCAGACATTGACGACCGCCGTCAGCGTCAGCGCCGCGGATCTCGACCCGCAGCGCTCCGATCCCGCCTTCGTGGTGTGGCGGGCTGAGCATCGGGAGCCAGGCGGTGAAACGGTCGCGGCGGCGCGCCGAACGGCGGCCGCTGATCCGCTCGACGGTCGGAAACGCGCGATGCAACAGCAGCGGCGTCGAGGTCCGGGCGCGATAGCAGTCCTTGGCACCGACCGGCTCGGGGAACCAGCACAGCTCGCGCCCGCTCCCGCCGACATAGTCGAGCCACTCGCCATCGTGCCAGCCGGGCGCCAGCCCGCTCAACGATCGATGGTGCACGCGGGCGCAGGCCGGCCCGGCGGTTCCGTGTACCGAGACATGGATCTCGTCGACGGTGGCGAGCTGGTCTGCCAGGTGGCGGGCGATCAACCCGGCCAGGCCCGGCGACATCGCCGCCCCGACAACCAGACTCGTGCCACAAGAATCGTCGGCGCTCTCGATCAGTTTTCGAGCGTCGTCAATCTGCTCGCTGAGCGTGACCGCGTGTAATTCACGACGCAGCAGGCCCGGCACCATCGCAGCATGCGCTCCGCCGTGGGCGAGCACCACGACGTCGCCGGGATGCACGCCCGTCACGTCGGCCGATCTCGGGTTGTGCATGATCACCGGACGATCGTGCAACATGCGTTGCAGGCGTCGAGCGACGATCCCGCGCCCGACGATGTGCAATGTCGGGGTGTGGGTCACGAGCCCGGCTGCTTGGGCGGCAGCTCGAGCGGCCGCCACCCTCCGTGCTGGGGCGGCACACCGCCGGAGCCACCGAGACGGATCCCGGCGGCCGCGATCAGCGCCATAGCCAGTGCGGCAAGGATCCGGCGCAGGAGTTTCACCGCGCGCTCACGATCTGGTTGCCCGATCCCATCCGGTCACGATAGACCGCCAGCAGACCGGGAGCGCCCTCCGCCGTACCGGGCTCGCAGCGGAGCGATGACCTGCTCGACGAATCGTAGAACCGGCTCGGTCGTTTGCGGGTGCCCGAAGTCCATCACGAAGTGCTGCACGCCGAGCTCGGCCTTGTGCGCCAGGAACTCGAGCAACTCGGCGGCCTCGGCGTCGTCTTCGGGAAGCGCCCGTTCGAGCGTGGTGCTGACCTCGATCTCGGACGGATCACGACCAGCGGCGACGGCAGCGCTGTGCACGATTTCGACCCGACGTAGCCAGTCGTCGTCGGTGCCGCGCGACGTGCCGTTCCAAATGTCGGCCAGCCGCCCTGCGAGCGGCAGACCGATCTGCGGACCTGAGGCACCGATACAGATCGGCGGCACTACCTGGGGCAGCGGTGAGGCGGCGGCACCATCGATCCCGAAGTACCGACCCTGATAGCTGGGCTCGGGATCGGTCCACATCAAGCGGCAGATCTCGATCACTTCTTCGAGTTGGGCGAAACGAACGGCAGGACGCGGGAAGTCGTAGCCATAGGCGCGGTACTCGTCTTCGCGCCAGCCGGCCCCGATCCCCAAGATGAACCGCCCGCCCGACAGCGTCTGCAGTGTCGACGCCATCTTGGCGGTCAGCGCCGGCGGGCGGTAGCCGTGGCCGAGCACGTGATGGCACAACAACACATCGGGGAACTTGGCGGCCAGCCAGGTCAGCGTCGTCCAACCCTCCAAGAAGGGGTCGGTCTTGGCATCGAACCCGTAGAAGTGATCGGCGATCCAGAGCGAATCAAAGTGTTCCATCGCGGTCGGCAGAATGTGTTGTTCCTGGTACATCACGATCGGCTGGTGATCGCTCCACCGATTGCCGATCACCGGTGACAGCCACCCGAACCTGACACCAGCTTTCGTGACGCTCGCCATGCAACGACGGTAGCGCCACACCGTCTCGTTACGGTCGTCGACATGACAACCGTGATCGAGCCACCGCGACCCACCCGGGCCGAGGTCGAGTTCGAACTGGCGCAACACGTGCGTTCACTCGCCGGGCCCGATGCGATCCCGCGCCCCGACCAGATCGAGGCGGTCGTGGCGATCGTCGCCAAGCGTCGCCGCACGCTGTTGGTTGCGCGCACCGGATTCGGCAAATCGGCTGTCTACTTCTCCGCCACGAGGATGTTGCGCGACCGGGGTTGGGGCCCGACTGTCGTGGTATCGCCGTTGCTGGCGTTGATGCGCGACCAGGTCGCTGCGGCAGAACGGCTGGGCCTGTCGGCGGTCACGATCAACTCGTCGAACATCGAGGCGTGGGCCGAGATCGAAGAGCGGATCGCCGGCGACGAGATCGACCTTTTGCTGATCGCTCCGGAGCGTCTGGCGAACGCCGGTTTCAGGCGCAGGGTCTTCGAGACGATGCAGACCCGCGCCTTCGCATTGGTGTGCGACGAGGCGCACTGCATCTCGGATTGGGGTCACGACTTCCGACCGGACTACCGGCGTCTGCGCCAGCTGTTGTCGGCCCTGCCGGCCTGGACCCCTGTGCTGGCGACCACAGCCACCGCCAATCAGCGCGTCACCGACGACGTCGCAAAGCAGCTCGGCGAAGACACGCTCGTGCTGCGCACATCGCTCGATCGCGAGTCGTTACATCTGTCGGTGGTCGATCTTCCCGACGACGCCCACCGCTTGGCGTGGCTGTCCGAAACGCTCGCCGATCTGCCAGGGTCGGGCATCATCTATTGCCTCACCGTCGCTCAGGCGGCGACAGCAGCAGATTGGCTGCGGTCGCGCGGTCATCGCGTCGCCGCCTACACCGGCTCGGTTGACCCCGAGCAGCGCCTGGCGATGGAGTCAGCTCTGCGCAACAACGAGATCAAGGCGCTGGTGGCCACCTCGGCGCTCGGGATGGGCTTCGACAAGGGTGATCTGGCCTTCTGTGTGCACCTCGGGTTGCCGCCGACACCGGTCGCGTACTACCAGCAAGTTGGCCGCGCCGGACGTGCCATCGAGCGGGCCGAGGTGATCGCCCTCCCACGCCACAGCGAGGACGCCGCGATCTGGAGATGGTTCGAATCGGTGTCGTTGCCGTCCGAGCAGATCTGCAGATCGGTGCTCGATCTGTTGGATCCGGTCGAGCCGAGTTCGCTGGTCGCTCTCGAGCCCAACGTCAACCTCGGCCGCAGCCGGCTCGGGATCCTGCTCAGCATCCTCGAGGTCGACGGGGCGATCGATCGTATCGGCGGCGGCTGGATCCGTACCGACGAAGACTGGTCATACAACCATCGCCTGGTCGCCTCTCTGCGCTGGATGCGTCGTGCCGAGGCAGCCCAGATGCTGGCCTGGGCAGACTTGTCGACGTGCCGGCTGCGATTCTTGCGCGAGGCCCTCGACGACGACGCCACCGACTGCGGTCGCTGCGATAGGTGCACCGCCGAAACGTGGCAGCGTCAACCCGACCCGCTGATGGTGGCTGAGGCGCAAGACATGTTGCGCGGCGGAGACATCGTGATCGATCCGCGCCGCCAATGGCCGTCCGGACTGGGCCGGCCGAAGGGCCGAATCCCCGCCGAGAGACAACCGGTGCCGGGCCGATCGTTGGCCCGACTCGGCGACGGCGGATGGAACCCGATCGTCGAAACGCTGATCCTCGCCGCCGACTCGGGCGATGATCTCGCCGTGCCGCCCGAGCTGGTGGCGGCGATCGCCGCGATCCTCAAGAGATGGGACTGGGTTGAACGCCCGACCTGGATCTGTCCGGTGCCGTCGCGCCGACGGGCAGGCTTGGTCGACTCGGTCGCCACGGCGTTGGGCGAGCTCGGCAAGCTCCCGGTCCACCCAGCGCTCACGTCCACGAGCATGGCGGGCGATCGTTATCAGGCCGATCAGTCCAACTCGGCCCACCAGGTCAGCAATGTGTGGAACCGCTTCATGGTCGACCCATCGCAGCTTCCCGCCGCCGATCTGCTGGCAGGTCCGGTGCTGCTGGTCGACGACGAGGTCGACAGCCGCTGGACGATGACGGTCGCGGCGTGGCAACTGACCGCCGTCGGCAGCGGTCCGGTGCTCCCGTTCGCCCTTCGATCCCGCTGAACCGGGCTGACACTGTGTCGCGGTTTCGACTGAGGCATGGCTATCAACACGGCTCGATGCTGAGGACCCGAGGAACCGATGCCAAGCTGACAGGAACCGAACAGTGAGGGAGCATCGAGATGACGGTCGACAGCTATGCGTTCTTGCCACGTGCATTCAGAGCGATGTACGAAGCGGCCCCACAGTTCGATCACGACCCCGTCTGGGCCGATTTCGACAAGCCACTCGATCAGGCACGGATCGGTCTGCTGACCAGTGCCGGGATCTTTCTCGCTCGAGACCAGGAGCCGTTCGACGTCGAGCGCGAGCGACGTGAGCCGACCTGGGGTGATCCAACACTGCGGATCATCCCGAACGATGTCACCCAGTCACAGATCGACGCCTCCCATCTCCACATCAACACCTCCGACCTGCTGACCGACATGAACGTCGCCCTGCCGATCGGCCGCCTCAATGAGCTCGTCACCGAAGGCGTGATCGGCGCCGCTTCACCCGAACACTTCTCGGTGATGGGGTTTCAGGCCGAGGGTGCCGAGGTGTGGCGTACCGGCACCGGCCCCGAGATCGCAGCGCACTGCCACGCTGTCGAGATCGACGCCTTGATCCTGGCTCCCGCTTGACCGGACTGCTGCCGAAACGTGCCCGTGCTGGCACGTGTCATCGAAGCCGCAGGGATTCCCGCCGTCACCGTCACGATGATGCCGGTGCTCGCTGAGAAATACCGCACCTCTCGGGTGCTCGGAGCAGAGTTTCCGTTCGGTCATTCGTTCGGAGCGGTCGGTGATGCGGCGATGCAGGCCCGCGCCCTGCGAGCCGCACTCGACCTGCTCGTCACGGCTACCGAACCGGGGGCCCGCGTCGACGTCGACGCCGTGTGGCCTGGCGATGCAAGGCAGGCCTACAAGGATTGGCAACCGTCGGAGCCGAGCCCGATCGTCGCCCACAGCATCGAGATGATCCGCAAGGCAAGGCGCGACGCCGCCAACAGCGAGTAGTAACGGCCCTCCCCAACCCGAGATCGCGCTCTATCCGAGCTCGACTTGATTTGCTTCGGCCACTCGGGCTGTTCGACTCTGACTCGTGGCGCTGCATCTGGCCACCGTGACGTTGGGGACTTTGGTCCCTTTCACACGCATCCCCGTTCGCGCAAGAATGTCGATCGTCAGGAGTTTTCAAGTTACTCACTTGAGGATTCGATACCAGTTCCCGATTGGAGGGGCGAGGGACTTCATGCATCGTGTCAGACCGGCTGGTCGGGTCCCGTCGGGATCGAGCATCGTTCCGGTCGGACTCGTCGTGCTGACCGCCCTGATCGCCTTCGCGACGGTTCCCCCATCGTCGGCCGATGCCCAAGAATCGACCGGGGCCCAAGAATCGACCGGGGCCGATCTGTATGACTTCAACTGCTCCAACTGTCACCAACCCGATGGGGAAGGCAGGCGTGGCAAGTACCCGCCGCTGCTCGGTAACCCGAAAGCGGCCGACCCGGTCTATGTGGCCGAGACCATCACCGAAGGCAAGTCGGGGCCGCTCGACGTGCTCGGAGAGTTCTTCAACGATGAGATGGACCCGATCGATGATCTGTCCGACGATGAACTCGCCACTCTCGTCGCCTTCGTGGTCGATCTGTCTTTGGGTTTGATCCCGCCTGTCGAGACCGACCAGCCGGCCCAACCCATCGAGCCCGACGAACCACTGCCGCCGGCCGAGCCACCGACGAAGGGTGACGTCGATCGAGGCCGAGAGCTGTTCGTCGGGTCGAATCGTCTCGACAACGGTGGTGCCGCCTGTGCTGCGTGCCACACCGCCGGCGAAATCGGCAATCTCGGCGGTCGAAGCCTCGGCCCCGACCTCACCCCCGCCTACCAGGAGTTCGGTGGCGAGTCACCCTTGGCGAGATGGCTGGCAAATCCGCCGTCGGCGACGATGCGCCCGGTGTTCCGAGATCGGCCGATGGCCGAGCAAGAGATCGACGACCTGGTCGCTTTCCTCGCCGACACCCCCAGCCAAGAGCGACCCAATGAGTCATCGGACTGGCTGCTGCTGGGCGGACTCTGCGGGCTGGTCATCCTGATCGGCGCGATGGCCGTCGCCTGGCGCGGAATGCGCCAGACCTATGTCGAGACGCTCCGGAGCCGAACCGACAGGCGAGCCAAACAAACCGACGGGGCCGCACGGGCGCTGACCACCAAGACCCTCAGGAGAAGCCGATGAGCCGATGGAGTAAGGAGACCGTCGACCCGGGCGCGAGGAAGTGGGAGGAGTTCTACCGCAACCGTTTCCAGCACGACAAGCGGGTCCGCACCACACACGGCGTCAACTGCACCGGGAGCTGCTCGTGGGAGGTCTTCGTCAAGAACGGCATCGTCACCTGGGAACTCCAGGCCACCGACTATCCCGAACTCGAAGAGGGTCTGCCGCCATATGAGCCGCGCGGATGCCAGCGCGGCATTTCGTACTCGTGGTACCTGTACTCGCCGCTGCGTGTGAAGTACCCGTACGCCCGCGGCGTGCTGATCGACATGTACCGCTCGGCCAAGGAGGATTACCTCGGCGATTCGCTCAAGGCGTGGGCCAGCATCCAGGACACTCCCCAGTGGCGCGAGCGCTATCAGGCGGCCCGCGGCAAGGGCGGATTCCGGCGGATCAGCTGGGACGAAGCGCTCGAGATCGCCGCTGTCTCCACGATCCACACGATCAGCAAGCACGGGCCCGACCGGGTTGCGGGCTTCTCCCCGATTCCGGCGATGTCGCAGGTCAGCTACGCCGCCGGCAGTCGGTTGATGTCTCTGATCGGCGGCGTCGTGTTGAGCTTCTACGACTGGTACTGCGACCTGCCGCCGGCCTCTCCGGAGGTCTGGGGCGAGCAGACCGACGTCCACGAATCGGCCGATTGGTTCAACGCACGGTTCATCGCCGTGATGGGCGCCAACCTCAACATGACTCGCACGCCCGACACACACTTCATCTCCGAAGTGCGTCACGCCGGGGCCAAGCTGGCCGTCTTCAGCCCCGACTTCTCACAGGTCGCCAAGTACGCCGACTGGTGGATCCCTTCGCACCCGGGCCAGGACACCGCCTTCTGGTTGGCCGTCAACCATGTCCTGTTGAGCGAGTTCTACCGCGACCGAAAGGTCGACTACTTCGAGAAGTACTCCCGTCAGTACACCGATCTGCCGTTCCTGGTCGAGATCCGCGATGGTCGGCCTGACAAGTACCTGCGCGCCGACCGCCTGGCACGCTACGACCAGACCGAGAACGGCGAGTGGAAGCTGTTGATGTGGGACGCCGAGGCCGACGAGCCACGCATGCCGAACGGCAGCATCGGCGATCGTTGGGCGACCGAGAACAAGGGCAAGTGGAACCTCGAACTGCACGACAGTGTGCTCGATCAGCCGATCGCCCCCGAGCTGTCGTTTATCGACCGCAACGACGGCTCGACCGAGATCGAGCTCGAGTTCTTCGGTAGCGAGGGCGTCATCACCCGGTCGGTGCCGACCCGCACGATCGAGACCGTCGACGGACCGGTCACCGTGACCACAGTGTTCGACCTGCTCAACGCTCGATTCGGCGTCGACCGGGGGCTCAAGGGCTACGACGCAACCGCCTACGACGATGCCGACGTTCCTTACACCCCGGCCTGGCAAGAGCAATACACCGGCATCCACCGCGACACCGTGATCAAATACGCACGCGAGTGGGGCCGCAACGGCGAGCTCACCAACGGCAAGAACATGATCATCATCGGTGCCGGCGCCAACCACTGGTACCACAACAACCTGCTCTATCGCTCGGGTATCACGGCGCTGATGTTGACCGGGTCGGTCGGGGTCAACGGTGGCGGGCTGGCCCACTACGTCGGCCAGGAGAAGCTGGTCTGTCACGCCTCATGGGGTTCGATCGCGATGGGCGCCGACTGGGGTATGCCACCGCGCCAGCAGAACACACCATCGTTCCACTATGTGCACTCCGACCAATGGCGCTACGAGCGGGGATACCGCGAATACGACTCGCTGCCGGACAATCACCCCGAGCGTTTCGACCACACGCTCGACCATCAGGCCCGCGCTGTGCGCCAGGGCTGGTTGCCGTTCTTCCCGCAGTTCAAGGAAAACCCGATCGATGTCGTGCGCAAGGCCCGCTCGGGAGGTGCCGAGACCGACGAGGAAGTGACCGCCCAGATCGTCGAGCGCCTCGAGTCGGGCGATCTCGAGCTCTCGATCGACGACCCGGACGCTCCCGAGAACTGGCCCCGTACCTGGTTCATCTGGCGCGGAAATGCGATCGGCACGTCGGCCAAGGGCCACGAGTTTTTCATGAAGCACTATCTCGGCACGCACTCCACGGCGATCGCCGCCGAGCCCGAGGATCACGGGGTCGCCGAGGTCACGGTTCGCCCAGAGGCGCCGATCGGCAAGATGGATCTGATCGTCGATCTCAACTTCCGGATGGATACCTCGGCGCTGTACTCCGACATCGTTCTGCCCGCTGCGACATGGTACGAAAAAGACGACCTCAACTCGACCGACATGCACTCGTTCATCAACCCGATGCAGGCCGCCGTTCCGCCGGCATGGGAGTCGAAGTCGGACTGGGACATCTTCACGGCGCTCGCAAAGAAGATCTCGGAGATGTCCGGTGGCGCCCGCCTCCAGACCGCGGTCGAAGACGTCGTGATGCAGCCGCTCTCCCACGACACACCCGACGAGATGGCCCAACCGACGATGGCCGATTGGCGCGCCGGCGAGTGCGAGGCGATCCCCGGCAAGACGATGCCGCGGTTCAAGCTGGTCAAGCGCGACTACACCAAGCTGTACGAGAAGATGACCTCGCTCGGCGAAGGCATGCGTAACAACGGCGTCGGCGCCCATGGGCTGCGGATGCGGGTCGACGACTTCTACGACGAACTTGCCCGTAAACAGCCCGACGAGCGTTCCCGCATCACCGACGGTGTACTGCGCCCAGAGATGAAGCGTGGTCGTCAGGTCGCCGAGGCGATCCTGGCGCTCGACCCGGCCAGCAATGGCGAGTTGGCGCATCGAGCGTTCGAGGCCGAAGAGGCCAAGACCGGGCGCTCGCTGACCCACCTCGCGGCGGGTCAGCGCGACACTCGGATCTCGTTCGCCGACCTGATCTCGCAGCCACGCCGCGTGCTCACGACGCCGACGTGGAGCGGCAAGATCGCCAAGGGTCGCCCGTACAGCCCATTCACGCTCAATGTCGAAGAGTTGATCCCGTGGCGCACACTGACCGGACGCCAGCATTTCTACCTCGACCACGAGCAGTACATCGCCTGGGGCGAGAACCTGCCCGTATACAAGCCACGTCCCGATCACGCGATGTTGATGGAGACCGAGGAGTCGCTCGCAGAGGGCCAGGACGGCCGGCTGTTCAACTACATCACCCCGCACGGCAAATGGTCGATTCACTCGACCTATGGCGACAACGAGCGGATGATGACGCTCTCGCGCGGCGGCTATCCGGTCTGGCTCAACGCCAAGGACGCCGCCAGCCTCGGAATCGCCGACAACGACTGGGTCGAGCTGTACAACGACAACGGCATCTTCGTCCAGCGCTGCACGACGTCGTCGCGAATCCCGACCGGCACCGTATTCGTGTACCACGCCACCGAGCGCACGGTCGGCATCCCGCTGACACGTCGCGATGGTAAGCGGGCAGGCATGAACAACTCGCTCACGAGAACCCGGCTCAAGCCGGTGCTGATGAGTGGCGGCTATGCCCAGTTCACCTACGCCTTCAACTACTGGGGCCCGACCGGGGTCAACCGGGACACATTCGTGTATGTGCGCCGAATCGATCGACCCGACTACGAGCCCAAGAATGAGCCCAGAAACGGAGGTGCGGGCTCATGAAGGTTCGAGCTCAAGTGAGCATGTTGTTCCACCTCGACAAGTGCATCGGGTGCCACACCTGCTCGGTCGCCTGCAAGAACCTGTGGACCGACCGTGACGGCGCCGAGTACATGTGGTGGAACAACGTCGAGACCCGCCCGGGGACCGGCTATCCAACCGGTTGGGAAGATCAAGACCACTACAAGGGTGGCTGGCACCGAGACAACAAGGGCCGTCTCAAGCTGGTGCTGCACTCCAAGGGAGGCGGCGTCGCCAAGGCGTTCTACAACCCCGCGCTGCCCGAGCTCGAGGACTACTACGACCCGTTCACGTTCCGGTACGGCGACCTGTTCGGCTCGCCGGCGGGCAAACAGCAGCCGACCGCAATCCCGATCTCGAAGATCACGGGCAAGCCGATCCAGATCAACAACGGACCCAACTGGGATGACGACCTCGGCGGATCTGACATATTCGCCGCCAATGACCCGTCGATGGAAGGCGTCGATGACACTGTGCGGGCCCAGATGGAAGAGCTCGAACGGGTCGTCTTCAACTACTTACCGCGGATCTGCAACCACTGCTTGAACCCGTCGTGTCTGGCGGCCTGCCCGAGTGGCGCGATCTACAAGCGTGGCGAGGACGGCGTAGTGCTGGTCAACGAGGACAAATGCCGTGGCTGGCGAATGTGCGTGTCCGGTTGCCCATACAAGAAGGTCTATTACAACTGGGACACCGGCAAGTCCGAGAAGTGCATCCTGTGCTTCCCACGGCTCGAGATCGGCCAGGCGCCGGCGTGCGCACATTCGTGCGTCGGCCGGATCCGGTACATGGGCGTGCTGCTGTACGACGCCGACAGGATCGCCACGAACGCCGCCCTGCGCGACGATCAGCTGCTCGACGCCCAGCTCGACATGATTCTCGACCCACATGACCCGCGTGTGATCACCGCCGCCAAGCTGGAAGGTATCGACGACGGCTGGCTCGACGCAGCCCAGCGTTCGCCGATCTACAAGTTCGTGAAGGAATGGGGCATGGCTTTCCCGCTCCATCCCGAATACCGCACCGAGGCGATGATGTTCTACGTACCGCCGTTGTCGCCGGTGATGAGCACGATCGAGAACAATCTCGTCAAGCTCGACCTCCCCGACGAACGTCGCGATTTCGAGTTGCTCGATGAGCTCGAGAAGGCTCGCCTGCCACTCGAATATCTCGCCAACCTGTTCACGGTCGGCAACGTCGAGCCGATCAAGCGGGTGTTGCGTTCGATGCTGGCAGTGCGCACCTATAAGCGCCGCCAAAGCGTCGACGGCACGATCGACGAGCTCACGATCGAGATGCTGGCCGAGGCTGGACTAACCGAGAACGAGGCCGAGGCGATCTACAAGATGACGACCATCCCCACGATGAGCGACCGCTTCGTGCTGCCGCCCTATCACCGTGAGGTGGCGATCGAGGAGCTCGGCGACCCGCTCAGCGCCAAGGGTGCGACCGGATTCGGCTATATCCAGCCCCCCAAGAGGGGAGCATGATGAAGTCGACCGAAGTGGTCGCTCTCGGCTACCACTATCCCGGCCCGAATTCTGCGGCCGAACTGGCGACTGCGATCGCAGGCGAGCAGAACGCAGAGGTCAAGCACCTGATGCAGCGCTTTCTCACAGCGGTCGGCTCGCTCTCGCTCGGTGAGTGGGAGGAGCTCCACACCGCAACACTCGACCTCTCGGCCCCCTTCGCGCCGTATGTCGGCCACGTGATCTGGGGCGATGCCTATCGGCGCGGTGAGTTCATGAGCGACCTCGTTCGCGCCATGGCCGACGCCGACATCGAGCTCGGCGGCGAGCTGCCCGATCACATTGAGCCGGTGTTGCGCTATCTCGCCGCCACCCCCACACCGCTCCCGGATCTGATCGAGGTGCTGCCGGGTGCACTGGCAACCATGAACCAGACACTCAAGACGGCGGCCCCAGATAACCCGTACTGCCATCTTCTTGCAGCGACGATTTCGTGTGCTGCAGACAGACCGGTCACGATCGGAGCTCGGCGATGAACACCGACGAATTCCTGTTCGGCGTCGTCCCCTATGTCGTCGTAACACTCGCAGTGGTCGTAACGATCGTTCGCTGGCGTAGCGCCCCGTTCACGGTCTCATCGCTGTCGTCGCAGCTGCTCGAAAGCAAGAAGCTGTACTGGGGAACGATCTCATTCCATTGGGGCCTCTCGATCATTTTGATCGGACACTTGGCCGCCCTGATCGTTCCGCGCGGATTCCAGTTGTGGAACGGCGCTCCGCTGCGGCTGTATTTGCTCGAGATAACCGGGCTGGCACTCGGCCTGTGGGCCGCATTCGGCGTAACGATCCTGATCATCCGTCGTACCTCCAGCCCGCGCGTGCGACGCGTCACGACACCGATGGACACCGTCGTGTTGGTCGTGATCGCGACCCAGATCCTGACCGGTGTCTGGATCGCCGTCGGATACCGCTGGGGTTCATACTGGGGCACTTCGGTGTTCGTGCCCTACGTTCGTTCGCTGCTGAAGTTCCAGCCTGAGGTCGGGTTCGTCTCGGCGCTGCCGCTGGTGCTCAAGCTGCACGTGCTGTCTTTCTTCGCTTTCTTGGCGGTGTTTCCGTTCAGCCGCCTGATCCACATCATCACCCTGCCGCTGCAATACCTGTTCCGCCCATGGCAGAAGGTGATCGCCAACCGCGACCAGCCCTCGGCCGGATTCGTGTCGAACGACCCAAACGTCCAGGCCGGGCGCCGTTGATCCTCAACAACCATCCGATCACCCCCACTCCGCCGCTCGGGAGAATCACGCCATGACCGAGAACAATACGACCGCTGATGAAGCGCCGCCGCGCCTGCTCGACTTCGATCAGGAGCGGATCCGGGTGCTGCACTTCACATGGATCGCCTTCTTCATGACGTTCTACGTGTGGTTCAACCTGGCTCCGCTGTCGAGCACGATGCGCGAGAATTCGGACTGGTTGACGAAGGAACACGTCAAGGTCCTGCTGATCGCAAACGTGGCGCTCACAATCCCCGCCAGGATCGTGGTCGGTGCTCTGATCGACCGCTTCGGGGCCCGTGTGGTGTTCACCTGGCTGATGATCTCGATGTCGATTCCGGCGATCGTGTTCGCCTTCTCCGACTCATTTACCCAGATGCTGATCTCACGCCTGGTTCTCAGCAGTGTCGGCGCCGGCTTCGTGATCGGTATCAAGATGGTCGCCCAGTGGTTCCCACCCAAGTACATCGGGCGGACCGAGGGTTTCTACGCCGGTTGGGGCAACTTTGGTTCCGCATGGGCCGCCATGACCCTGCCGTGGATCGCGATCACAGTGTTCGACAGTTGGTTCGGCATCGGTGGCGACGACGCATGGCGCTGGGCGATGGCGCTCAACGGCTTGGTGATGGGCATCTACGGCGTCATGTACTACTTCTTGGTGCGCGACGTACCCGACGGACGCAAGCTCGCGAAGACCAAGAAGGCCGAGCCGATGCTGGTCAGCTCCTACAGGGATCTCGTGCAGTACCTGCTCTGGTCGATCCCGCTCGTCGGTGCCCTCGGTCTGCTGGCCTGGCGGGTGTCGAACGTCAAGGTCGACGGCGACGTGGTGCTCAGCGACACCGGGCTGTATGTGATCTACGGCGTGCTGACGATGGTCTACATCGGACACGTCGTGCGCACGTTGCAGGTCAACTTGCCTTACCTGAAGGCCGGCGTGCCCGAAGAGGAGAAGTACCACTTCGGCAGCGTCGTGGCCTTGAACTCCACCTACTTCGCGAACTTCGGCGCCGAACTGGCCGTCGTGTCGATGCTGCCCGAGTTCTACGAAACCGTATTCGAGCCACTCGTCGACGGGAAGGGCCAGCCGATCGTGACCGCCACTGTGGCCGGGTTCGTGGCCGCTTCGTTCGCCTTCGTCAACCTGGTCGCACGACCGCTCGGCGGCTACCTGTCCGACAGGTTGGCGAGTCGCAAGAGGACGATGCTGGTCTACATCTTCGGCATCGTGATCGGGTTCGCGCTGATGGGCTTCATCGCCAAGTGGACGAGCGGCGTTGACGAGGACGGACTGAAGAACCTGGCACCGATGTTCGGTGGCGTCACCTGGCTGGTGATCGCCGTGATGATGACGGTCTTCGCTTCGATGTTCGTGCAGGGCGCAGAGGGCGCAACGTTCGCGATCATCCCGATGGTCAACAAGAAGATGACAGGCCAGGTCGCCGGCATGGCGGGTGCCTACGGCAACGTCGGCGCCGTCGTGTACCTGGTGATCTTCTCACTCGTCGACGCCAAGACTTTCTTCTACATCCTGTCCGCGGGTGCTTTCGTCAGCTTCGTCCTGACCTGGGCACTGCTCGAAGAACCGAAGGGCGCGTTCGCCCACGAATTCGACGACGAGGAGATCGACGCCGCAGACCAACCTGCGCCGGCCGACTGAAACTTACAGAACACCGAGTTCGAACACCGAGAGGAGAGCCACATGGCCGACATCACCGAATGGGACGTCGAGAACGAAGAGTTTTGGGAGAGCACAGGCAAGAAGGTTGCCTCCCGCAACCTCTGGATCTCGATCCCGAGCCTGCTGTGCGGCTTTGCGGTCTGGCTCTACTGGAGCATCATCACCGTCCAGATGCTCAATCTGGGCTTCCCTTTCACTTCGGCCGAGCTTTTCACGATCACGGCGATCGCCGGTTTCACGGGGGCGACGTTCCGGATCCCGAACAGCTTCTTCATCCGCATCGCCGGCGGTCGCTACACGATCTTCTTGACGACCGCGCTGTTGATCATCCCGGCTGCGGGCACAGGATTCGCCCTGCTCGACCAGGACACCCCGCTGTGGGTGTTCCAGATGCTGGCGTTCATGTCGGGCTTCGGCGGAGGCAACTTCGCCTCGTCGATGTCGAACATCAGCTTCTTCTACCCCAAGAAGATGCAGGGCTTGGCACTCGGCCTCAACGCCGGGCTCGGTAACGCCGGCGTCACCACGATGCAGCTGCTGATCCCGCTCGTGATGACCCGCGCCATCTTCGGTGGCGCGCCGATGGTGCTCGAGCAGACCTCCGGCACCCTGATCGGCAAGATCGAGGCGGGCACCGACACCTATATCCACAACGCTGGGTTCGTGTGGCTGGTGTTCCTGATACCGCTCGTGTTGTTGGCGTGGTTCCGGATGAACAACATCCGCACCGAACACGTGTCGCCCAACATCGGTGGAGCCTTGTCGTCGTTCGCCAAGATCCTCGGGATGATGCTCGTCGCAGCCATCCCGGCCGCGATCGGGCTGTTCATCATCCTCCCCGACCCGACCGGGCTCGGCGCCCCGTCCTGGGCGAAGTGGCCGGTGATCGCCTTCGTGTTGTGGCTCACGGTGTTCCTGCTCAAGCAGATCCCCGGCGAGATCAAACCCAACCTCGAACGCCAGTACAAGATCTTCGAGAACAAGCACACCTGGATCATGAGCGTGATCTACACGATGACGTTCGGCAGCTTCATCGGCTACTCGGCCGGCTTTGCGTTGGCGATCAAGGTCGTGTTCGGCTTCAAACACATCCAGCTCGACGTCGACGGCTTGTGCGGGACGGGCGATAGCGCCGTTGCGACAAGCGCTGGTGATTGGTGTCACAAAGCTGCCAACCCCGACGGTCCTTCCGCGCTGACGTACGCCTGGATGGGCCCCTTCATCGGTGCCTTCATCCGCCCGATCGGCGGCTGGATCGCCGACCGCGTCGGCGGCGCACGGGTGACCCACTGGGTATCGATCGTGATGACGGTCAGCGCCCTCGGGGTCGCCTACTACCTACGCAAGGCCTACGCCAGCGAGACCCCCGAGGACTACTTCGTGCAGTTCTTCTTGTTGTTCCTGGTGCTGTTCGCGGCCAGTGGAATCGGCAACGGTTCGACGTTCCGAACGATCGCCGTCGTGTTCAACAAAGAACAGGCCGGCCCCGTGCTCGGCTGGACCTCTGCGGTCGCCGCCTACGGCGCCTTCGTGGTGCCTCAGGAGTTCGGCAGCCAGATCAGGAACGCCACCCCCGAGTACGCCCTGATCGCCTTCGCCGCCTTCTATCTACTGTGCGTCGGCATCAATTGGTGGTTCTACCTCGGCCCCAAGGCCGAATACCAGAACCCGTAGCGTTACTGCAGGTGCCAGGCACCGGCGGTAACGCGTAACCGTGTTACCGCACGTGCCAGGCACCTGCGGTAACGGTGGTGATGCGGGCCTGTCGGGAGTGGTCGGGGCCTGCCGTTAGGTGGCTGAGTCGGCGAAGCGTTGTTCGGCGGCAATCGCTGCGGGAAATAGGCAGTTGTTCTCTTTGTGGACGTGGAGATGAGTGTCGGCTTCGAGTTCGGCGAGGCCCGTGTACAGCAGCTGGTAGCTGGCGCAGCCGTCGTCGGGCACGGTGTAGGCGTCGGTCAGTGCCCGCAGCCGGGCAAGCAGTTCACCGACGCGGTCGTGCTCGCTCGACATCGCGGCGATCGGGTTTTGCAGTGTGCCGCAGTGGAATCTTGGCGCTTCGGTGGCCGTCTCGAGTTCGCGGATCATCGGGAACAGCACCCGTTCTTCTTTCGCCAAATGCGGCTCCATGTCGGCCCGTAGGGCCAAGAACGTGTCACGCACCTCAGCTAGTTCAAGATGACGTTCGCCGTGCACGCCGGCCACCTTGTCGGCGAGGGCGCCGAGGCGAACCAAGGCCTCATTCAAGTAGACGTGGTGGGTCGACTCGAGGTGCTCGACCAACTCGACCATGGTCATCGCATTCCAGTTGCCGGCGTCACCGCCAGTCGAGGCCTCAGCGGTGCTCGGGATCGCCTCCAAAGCGGCGATCGTTTCGGCCAGATCGAGGCCTGCCTGATCGACGGCATCGACCAGGCGTCGCTGCCCGCCGCAGCAAAAATCGAGGCCGAGCTCACTCAGATGCAAGGCCAACTCCGGCCGTTGGGTCACCAGCGATGCCAGTGTCAAATCACCGTCGTCAAAATTCATGTCACTCAAATTCCCTTCAATCGGATCCACAACACTTCGGTCATGCGGCCAGAACTGCGATCGCTGTGACGGCCACGATGATCAGGCCGAAAGCCATCTGTTGCAAGCCGATCACGACCGCCCGCGGCGGTGGCCCGTTGAGGCCAATGATGTTGAAAACGCCCAGCGCCGTGACCGCAATCGCGGCCGCCAACGGCACAGCGCCAAGCGACCAGCCGACAGCCACGGCAGCGACCGCTGCCAGCTGACCGATGTCGCTGTGCAACCTCGGTGCCTGGCGTGAATGTGACCTGGAGATCTGACAACGCACATACGCGATCGCGGCGACCGAGCGGGCGGCCACAACACACCACAGGCCGTACGAGATCAGATTGGATTCACCGCCCGCTAGAGCGACGGCGGCGGCGATCGACCCGATCCCGATCGTGCCGGCGATCTCGGGAATCAGCCGGCGACTGCGGCTGCGCATGTCGTAGCCGAGTTCGATCGCCACCAGTGGCGCGGCGAGTGCCAACGGGACCCAGAATCGGTGATCGGCACCGATCGCGGCCGCCACGGCGAGGGTGATCAACAAGGCCGCCTCGATAGCGAAGATCCGCAGCGCTAGCCGAGTTCGATCGAGCCAACGGTGGCGCCGTCGATCGACGAGCACCACCTTGAGCGGGGTGCGGGCCACGAACGCCAGCATCGCTGCCACGGCGATTGTCAGCCCCGACCACGAGTAGGCGACGATCAACGCCAGCAATGCCGGTTCGGCCGTCAAGCTCCATCCGCCGTGCTCGGTCGGCAGAGCGACGGCCCGCCACGACGAACGTTCGTGAATCTGCGCCAAGTCAGTCGACGCAGGCGGCTGGGCGGTTCGAGTCACTACTGCGGTCCGAGTTCGACGTGAATCGAGTCGTCGGCGACCGAGACGGCGGCGAGTTCCCTCAGCATTGTGTCGCGTGCACGCTGCCAAGGCACGTGCATCGCACAGTTGCCACCCTCGTCGCACGGACGGTCGGCAAGCACGCACGAGCCCGTCAAAGTGCCGCCCTCGACCGCCTCGATGACCGCCAGCACCGATACGCCGTCGAGGTCGACTGTCAGCGAGTATCCACCGGTAGGCCCAGGGTCAGAACGGACCCATCCGGCCTTGACCAACGGATTCACCACCTGCGAGACGTACCCCGGTGTCGTGCCGATCAGCTCAGCGAGCGCTGAGCCCTTGATCCGATCGGTGCCGACGAAGGCGCGCAGAGCCCGCACCGCCAGATCACTTTGACGTCGAACCTCAAGTCGCACGCTATAAGATTATCGCACAAGAGCTGGATCCGGTTTCCGGAGGACTTCCGGTCCGTGCCCAGCTAGTGACAAAGGGCCCTTTGGCTGGAGGCATACGGCATGGAAGATGGAGAGGTCGAACCCACTGCGCAGGCACCGAGGAGCCCGATGAAGGCTGAACAGACCAAGCTCTACGACCCCCGTCGAAAGTGCTCGCGTTGGCTGCCGTCGGTGGTCGTGGCGTCGGTCTTCGCGGTAGCGCCTTTCGGTGGTTCGGCGATTTTCGCCGCCGCTGGTTCAAGCGCTGCGACCCCTGTTTCCGGCGACGAGTCGTCATCGTCCACGAAGTACATCTACCTCGCAGCGATCGTGGTCGCCGTCGGGCTCTTCGCGGTCTTTCTGGGCCGCCGCGTGATCGCCGCTCGGGATCGACGCGAGGTCTCATGGCTCGACGCCTTTGCGAAGTCTGCGGTGATCGTCGTCGGGTTGATCGTGTCGATCGTAATCGTGCCCGCAAAGGCGCTCGAACTCGGCACCGTTCAGAACATGTCGGGCGCGGCGCAAGACATCATCGCTGTCGGGCTCTGGTCGGGGGCGCTTGTGATCGCTCTCGTCGCCCTGTGGTGGGCACACCGCGAGCACAGGATCTGATGTTCTCGGAGCTCGAGTACTACGACACGAACATCCCCTGTCTGGCCGCCTGCCCCGTGCACACCAATGCCGGCATGTATGTCGCCGCGATCGCCGATCGAGAGGACGAGCTCGCCTACCTGACGGCGCGGCTGCCAAACCCCTTTGCGTCGGTATGTGGGCGGGTTTGCGCCGCCCCTTGTGAGGATGCCTGCCGGCGCGGCGCGATCGATCGGCCGATCGCGATCCGAGCCCTCAAGCGGTTCGTGACCGAGAAGTTCGGTCCCGAGCAAGGACACAGCGAGGCGTGGGAACGCGTCGCCGCACCGCCACAGGTCGAGCAGGTCGAGAGCATCGGCATCGTCGGCGGCGGTCCTGCCGGCATGGCCTGCGCTCACGACCTGCGCCGACTCGGCTATCAAGTCACCGTCTATGAGGCGACCGACAGGCTCGGCGGGGCGATGTGGCTCGGGATCCCGGAGTACCGACTCGACCGCGGCGTGCTGGCCGCCGACATCGACGCCATCGTCGGTCTCGGCGTCGATGTTCGTTACAACACCCGGTTGGGGACCGACGTCACGCTCGACGGCCTGATGCAGCAGCACGACGCCGTGTTTCTCGGCATCGGAGCGACACTGGGTCGCGGCCTCGAAATCCCCGGCGCCGATGCCGACGGCGTGTTCAAAGCGATCGAATTCCTAATCAACATGAACCGCGGTTTCTCGGTCGACATCGGCGAGAGGGTCGTCGTGATCGGCGGCGGCGACGTTGCGATGGACGCCGCCCGGACGGCGCTGCGGGCGTCCGATTACCAGGACGAGGATCAGGTCGATGATCAGGGCGACCCGGTCGATCGAGTGATCGAGTCGGATTCAGAGACCGCCGCCGAGCAGCGCTCCGCGATCACAGAGGCGATCGACGTCGCCCGCACGGCTGCGCGCGCCGGCGCCCGGCAGGTCACGGTGATCTCGCTCGAGTCCCGACAAGAGATGCCCGCCAGCGACTTCGAGGTCGAAGAGGCAGAGTACGAGGGCATCAGATTCATCGATCGCCGGGGCCCCGCTCACGTCATCGTCGAGGACGGCGGCGTCGTCGGGATCGAGACGATCGGAGTGACATCGGTGTTCGATGCCGAAGGCCACTTCGCTCCTCAGTTCGACAAAGTCGACCGAAAAGTTTTTGATGCCGACACCGTGATCCTCGCCATCGGCCAGGCGATCGATCTCGAGGCGCTCGGCGCCGATGGACCCGATGTCAGTCCGCGTCGCACGATCCAGGTCGACAACGACACGGGCCGCACGACGATGGCCAATGTGTGGTCAGGCGGCGACGCAGCCAAGGGGCCACGCACATTGATCGACGCGATCGCCGACGGCCGACGGTCAGCGGCCGACATCCACCAGGCATTCGGTGGGGACCTTGACGAACCAGAGCAGGGCACATTCGTCAAGCTTCAGCAATTCCGGCGACTCGACGACGATTATGACGGACTCGACCGGATGTCGGTACCAACGCTTGAAACCGGGCGCCGGATCGGGCTTGCCGAGGTTGAGCTGGGGTTCACCGACCAGCAGGCGCGCTGCGAAGCCTCGCGCTGCCTGCGATGTTTCGCCAACATCATCCTCGACGTCGACAAGTGCGTGCTGTGTGCGCTGTGCGCCGATGTCTGCCCGGTCGATGTCATCTCACTTGTGCCGTCCGAAGAGCTCGATCCGAGCGCTCCCGGCGGCACTGCGCTGCTGCTCGACGAAGAGCGGTGCATTCGTTGTGCGCTCTGTATCGAACGATGCCCTCCCGACGCCTTGTCGATGGGTCTGTGGAAAGGAGTCGGCGTACCGGCATGAGTATCACCAACAACGACCGCGACGAGGCGACCGAAGTCGCCGAGGTGGCCGAACAACCGATCGAGGCTGGCGGCGACGATCTGCTCGACAGGCTCAGAGATAATCCGGTCGGTAAGTCGATCTTCAGATCGCCACGGCGTGTCACGCCGCGCGATCGTGCTGCGGGCCATTGGTCGAGCTTTCTGCTGCACATCTATCCGGTCAAGATCCGGCGCAGGGAACTGGCGTTTCGGTACTCGTGGTACCTCGGCGTGGTCTCGACCGTGCTGCTCGGCAGCCTGGTCGCCTCGGGCGTGTATCTGATGTTCTTCTATGTGCCATCCCCGGCCAACGCCTACACCGACATCCAAACGATCCAGACCGAAGTGCCGTTCGGCCAGTACGTCCGCAATGTGCACCGCTGGTCGGCGCACCTGATGGTGGTCTCGGTCGCAGCGCACATGGCTCGCGTGTTCTACCGGGGCGCCTACAAGAAGCCGCGAGAGTTCAATTGGGTGATCGGTGTGGTGCTGTTGTTGCTGACCCTGCTGCTGTCGTTCACCGGATACCTGCTGCCTTGGGACCAGCTGGCGTTCTGGGCGGTCACGGTCGGCTCGGAGATGGCGGGTTATGTGCCGTTCATAGGCGACCAGGTCAAAGAGATCCTGCTCGGCGGTTCGACGGTCGACTCGTCGACTTTGCTTCGCTTCTACGTGCTACACGTCGCCGTGCTGCCGACAATTCTGATCTTCGTTTTGATGATCCACCTTTGGCGCTGGCGCAAGGACTCGATGTTCGACCAGGAGATGGAGGACGGCGATGAGTGACGTCGGGCGAGGCACCCCGGTCGAACTGGGACGGGATCCAGAAAACGTCGAGGGCAAACGGGTGCTCGGTGTCGTACCCGGCAAACCGGCTGCCGGCGAACGCAAAGTGATAACCCGCGACGACACCGTCATGGTGTGGCCGCACCTGCTGGTCAGGCACGCCGTGGCGGCGATGGCGACGCTGCTGGTGGTGATGCTGATTTCAATCTTCTTCGATGCACCGCTGAGAGGCATCGCCAATCCTCAGGTCACCCCGAACCCAGAAAAGGCGCCGTGGTACTTCGCGGCGTTGCAAGAACTGCTCTCGTTGTTCCATCCGCTGGTCGCCGGCGTGCTGGTCCCCGGTGCGATCGTGATCGGACTGATGGCCCTGCCCTACATCGATCGCAGCCGATTTATCAAACCACGGCACCGCAAGGTGGCCGTCATCACTTTCACGATCTTCATGGTGATCTGGATCACCTTGACGCTCGTCGGCTTCATGTTCCGCGGCCCCAACTGGAGCTGGGTCTGGCCTTGGCAAGAATGGCACGGAGAGCTATGAGAATTCTTAAACGACGACAGTTCCTGAGTCGGATGTGGGGAGCCGGCGGCGCCCTCGTCACCCTCGCTGGCGCCTGGACGACCTGGGACCTCTTGCGTCCCGGTGAAGCCACGGGATTCGGTGGCAATATCAGAACGGTCGACCCACGGGCGGTCCCCGACACGGGCGTGCTCGAGGTCGGGGCTGCCCGGTCATATCTGGTGAATATCGACGGCGAGACTCGAGCAATATCACGAAAGTGTCCCCACCTCGGTTGTGGAGTGGCGTTCTGCGAGTCATCGGGCCAGTTCGAGTGCGCCTGCCATGGCTCCGCATTCAACCGGGCCGGCGAGCACCGAAGTGGTCCGTCGCCGCGCGGTATGGATCAGCATCCGATCGAGATCGGCGCCGACGGCCTGATATATATCGACACCGGCACGGTCGAGAAAGGTCCGGCCCCCGGTGCGCAATCGATAGACGAGCCCGTGCTCGGCCCTTCATGCGCCGAGGAGAGCCACTGATGCCGTACGACTACAGCACCGACGACCAACTCGATCGTTCAACCAACAACTGGATGGCGGTGGGTGTCGGGCTGTTGCTCCTGATGGCCGCCATGTTCCCGTTGTACCGGTTGTACGAGCCGTCCGCTCGCGCCGACAGCCGTGAGTCCCAGGCGGCCTCACTGGCCGCCGAGGGCGCGGCGGTCTGGGAGTTCAACTGCTCCTCTTGTCATGGAGACGTTGGCGAAGGCGGTTCTGCTCCGACGCTGAACGCTGAGCAGTTCTTGCAGACGGCCACCAACGATCAGATACGAACGCTGACAGCAGTCGGCATTCCGGGCACCAAGATGAGCGCCTTCTCGCTCGACTTCGGCGGACCGCTGACGTCGGAACAGATCAAGTCGGTGGCCGTCTACATCAGGTCGTGGGAACCCGATGCTCCCGACCTGCCGGATTGGCGCCAAGGCCGCCCTGACTGATTCAGAGACGACTGATTCAGAGACGACTGATTCAGGATCGGGCCGCCGAATAGGGCAGCCAGCGGCCTGCCTCGAAGTCGTACAACTTGCACGCCCGCGTCGCCCGCAGGTACTCGCCCAGCGAGAACCGCGATGACTTCACCGTGCCGGGGTAGGCGTCCGAGATCGCCGCTGACGCCGCCGGCAGTTGATGGAACGGGATTCGGGCGTCCACGTGATGTGGCACGTGGATGAAGATGTTGTGGAACCACAGGCGGTTGATCAGCGGCGGGATGTGCATGATCGTGGTCGATTCCATCTGCCCGTTGAACTGCGACCAATCGCGCCGACTCCACCAACGGATCTCGGGCGCCACGTGATGGACGTATACGGTCCAGCCGATCACCTGGGTGAACACCAGGAATGGCACGACGATCAGCTTGAACGGGACCCACACCGCAGCGAGCAATCCACCGGTGAGCGCTCCGAGCACCGCAGCGGCAGCCATGAGTAGAACGAGCGCCGAACCCAACGTCTGCTTGTCGCGAACGATCGCGTCATGACGCTTGCCGGGTGCACTGAATCGCCACATCTTGTCCCACCAAACCGAGCGCAAGAAGTACGCCCCCGAGCCCAACCACGACCATTCGAGGCGGTGTCGGAGTCGGACGATCCTGCCGGCAGCTCGGTACTCGTCGACGGTCATCGGATGCCACACGAAGTCGAATCCTTGACGCGTGGTGTATCCGTGGTGGACGCGGTTGTGGCCGAGATCCCACGCAGCCTCGACGTGGGCACTTGGGCCCATGCACAGCTGCGCGATCAGGCGGTTCGCCTTTCGTGACTCCACCAGGGCGCTGTGCGAGGCGTCGTGACCGATCACGAACAACCCGGCCACGCCGAGTCCCGCCAGCAGCCATAACGGCAACAGTGCCCACCATCGATCGGTGAACACGAGGCCGACGACCGGCGCCACGTACAGCACGGCAGCCTGCAGCACTGCCCAGGCGGCGCGCCTCGACGATCGCTGGTAACACGCCTCGGGAATCACCGCCCGCACATCGTTGAGGGACTGTTTCCGCGGGCGTGGCATGACACCGGTATCAGAGCTCATCGAGACTTAGTTTAGCTGGCTGACCTACCGGTAGGTAGGCGGGCTCCAGGAGGGCACCGAGCGCCTCGAACAGGTGATCAAAACGAGCGCCATACTCTCGATCGGCGACCGACTCGCCTCGCATCACAGGTGGCGGTGGCGGCTCTAGTCCTCGGTCTCGGCGACCTTGCGGAGCAGGCGAGCCAACTCGATTCTCTCTGCGGTCGTCAGCGCCGAGAAGAACAGATCGTCGGTTTCGTTTAGGGCGGTCTCGATCTCCTCTCGGGTGTCGCCGAGGGGGGCCGCGGCTGTGAGCAGGGTCGCCCGCCGATCACCCGGAGCAGGGCTCCGCTCGATCAGCGCTGCTTGCTCGAGCCGGTCGACGGCACCGGTGAAGGTTGAGCTGTTCATCGCCAGACGCTGCTGGAGTTGCCCAATCCGCATCGGGCCGTCGAGCCACAAGATGGCGACGATATTGGCGTCCACGGGCGAGATGCCATGTGGCTTCAACGCCACCGTGAACGCAGCGTTGAGGCGCCGGAATACGTTGCCGAGCTGGTCCGCCAGGGAACGCCGCAGTTGAGACTCAGAAATACTACGGTTCCGGATATTCCTGTTATGATCATCTCGCATACGAGGCATATTACAGGACGCCGAACGAAACCGGCGGAAGGGATTGTCGTGAGCGACTTCTTTCAAGACGGACCACAGCTGGGTAACCAGTACGACGATGACCCGTTGTTCCGCGAGCTCATCGCCCGGACGCTTCCCGACGACGTGTTCGCCGCGATCGAGCCGGGGCTTCGCCGCCTCGGCGACCGCGCTGTCGGCGATCTGTGGGACTGGGCCGTCGACGCAGAAACCAACCCACCGCGACTCGTGCAGTTCTCACCGTGGGGTCAGCGCGTCGATCGAATCGAGGTGTCGCAGGGCTGGGAGCAACTAGGGGCACTCGCCGGTGAAGAAGAGATGGTCGCGCTCGCCCATGAGCGGCCCTACGGCGAGTACAGCCGGGTCGTCCAGTTCGCCAAACTCCACCTGTTTCACCCTTCCTCGTCGATCTATACCTGTCCGATCGCGATGAGCGACGGGGCGGCCAGGGTGCTTGACCTGTACGCCACACCAGAGCTGCGTGAGCGTGCGATTCCTCGCTTGCTGTCACGGGATCCGGCGACTCGTTGGACGTCCGGCCAGTGGATGACCGAGCGTTCGGGGGGCAGCGATCTGTCTGGCACCGAAACGGTCGCCCGCCGCGATGGGGATCAGTACAAGCTCTACGGTCACAAGTGGTTCACGTCGGCCACGACATCTCAGATGGCGATCACCTTGGCCCGAATCGAGGACGAAAACGGCGACACCGTGCCAGGCTCCAAAGGCCTCAGCGTTTTCTACCTCGAGACCCACCTCGCCGACGGACAGCTCAACGGCATCACGATTCACCGCCTCAAGGACAAGATGGGGTCAAAGGGGCTGCCGACGGCGGAGGTCACACTTGACGGAGCTCGGGCCGAGCTCGTCGGGGCACCCGGTCGCGGCATTCCGATCATTGCGTCACAGTTCAACATCACGCGGGTGCACAACTCGATTGTGGCCGCCTCCAGCATGCGTCGGATGGTCGCCCTCGTGCGCGACTACTCATCGCGGCGCAAGGCGTTCGGGCGACCGCTGATCGAACTGCCTCTGTTCTCAGAGGTGCTGTCCGGGTTGGAGGTCGAGGCCAGAGGTTCGCTCCATCTTGTCGTGCACCTGGTTCACATGTTGGGCAAAGAGGAGGCGGGGACGGCGTCCGCCGACGAGAGTGCGATGCTCAGGCTGCTGATGCCGCTCGCCAAGCTGTACACCGCCAAACAGGCGATCGCCGTGGCGGCGGAGGGACTCGAGGCCTTCGGCGGGGCAGGCTTCGTAGAGGACACCGGTCTGCCGCGTCACCTTCCCGATTCTCTCGCTCTGGCGATCTGGGAGGGCGCGACCAATGTGCTTGCCCTGGATTCACTGCGGGCGATCGTCAAAGACGGGGCGCTCGAGCCGCTTCTCGCCGATCTCGACGCCCGACTCGCGGCCGTGACTGCGCCTGGCCTGATCGAGTCGGCGAGGCGCGTGCAACAAGCGGTGTCGGATGCACGGACCTACGTCGACAAGGCATTGAGCGGTGACCAGGACGAGGCCGAGGCGGTCGGCAGGGAGATCGCATACTCGCTGACCAGGATCACGGTTGCGTCGCTGATGCTCGAACACGCCGGTTGGGCGATCGCCAACGGAGACGGTCCTGTGGCTCTCGCTGCGGCGCGACGGTGGTGCGACAAGCCACTCGCACCCGTGCTGCAACGCACCCTCGAGGCACGTGAAGAGTCGCGACTACTGACGGGCGCAAGTTAGGCGCAAGGCACCCGCCGGACGCGGTTCTGAAAGCGAGAACGAGGCGCCTAAAGGCTCATTCGAGCAGTCGAAGCAAGCGGGGCCGGGTCCAAGAATCGATCGACCGATCCGAAGCACCGTTCTCGATCGGGCCGAAACCTCGACCGCGGCTCGTCCGCAGCGTGACAGGATCACTCGATGAACGTCGCACTCTCCCAGCTTGAACAGCATGCCCGGGCGCACGACTTCTCCGGCGTCGTGCGAGTGCAGCGCCGGGGGGTGGTGATCGCGGAGTTCGCGTGCGGCCAAAGCGATCGGGCGAACGAACGCGTCAACAATCTGGAGACCCGCTTCGCGGTCGCCAGCGGCACCAAAGCGCTCACGGCGCTGACGATCATGTCGTTGGTCGAATCCGGAGCCTTCACGCTCGACACGACACTGCGATCGGTGGTTCTGGGCGACCTTCCGCATGTCGACGAAGCCGTCACCATCGATCACTTGCTGACCCACCGATCCGGCGTCGGTGACTATCTGGACGAGGCCGCGGGAGGCGACATCGACGACCACGTGCTCGGTCCGCTCTCTGCGCACACCCTCGAGACGGCTCGTGACTACCTTCCGCTGTTGAACGCTCACGAGCAGCAGTCGGCGCCTGGAGCGCACTTCGCCTACAACAACAGCGCCTTCGTGATGCTGTCGCTCGTGGTCGAGACGACGACGGGTTCGTATCACCGAGCGGTTCGGGATCATGTGTTCACATCGGCGGCGATGCCCGACGCCGGGTTCTTCCGCACGGACGACCTGCCGGCCAACACAGCTCTCGGGTACCTGGCCAACGGGCGCACCAACGTCTTCCACCTTCCGGTGATCGGGATCGGCGATGGAGGTGCCTTCCTCACGCTCGACGACACCACTGCCTTCTGGGATGCGTTCTTGGGCGGCGGCATCGTGTCACTCGAGAGCGTGGCGGCGATGACGGCTGAAGTCAGCGTCTGCAACGACTCACGGTCCTATGGACGTGGTTTCTGGCTCGGCCCGGGCGCGGACCACGTTTGGTTCGAAGGCATGGATGCTGGCGTGTCGTTCCAGTCCGGTGTGTTCCGAGGCGCCGACGTGAGGTACTCGGTGCTCTCGAACACTTCGTCGGGAGCGTGGCCGCTGGTGAAGACGATCTGCGACGCGATCGCCTAGCTCTGGCGTGAAACGGGACTGTCGGATTCCGCAATTCGATCGGCCACCCTCGTCGAAAGCCGCAGATAACGCACGCTCGATGGTCCGGTTGTCTGAGAAGAGACCGCTCCGAACCCCGACAAAACCAGCGACGACGATGCCGTGGACACGACCTCGACGATCAAACCGGTGGAAAGCCTCCATCATGATCGCCCGAGCGCGAAAGAAGACGCGTGACAACCGCTGGTGTTACATGTAACATTCGGTCATGGCTCGGCGTCAGTCATCGACACCCACGGCAGCCCGCGTCAGGGCGCATCGCCAACGACTCCGCGAACAAGGACTGCGTCCGATCCAAATCTGGGTCCCCGACGTCAGGGCGCCGCAGTTCGCAGAGCAGGCGCACAAACAGTCGCTAGCGATCGCGTCAAGCCGACACGACGCAGATGATCAGGGCTTCATCGACGCGTTGGCCGACGACGAGTGAACCGCGGCGAGATCTGGACCGCCGCGGCAGGCAGTGGTTACGTCGGTAAACCCCGGCCCGTCGTGATCGTTCAAGACGACCGTTTCGACGCCACTGCCTCAGTGACCGTGTGCGCGTTCACGACCGACCCGACCGACGCCCCGCTGATCCGACTGCTCATCGAAGCCGACGAGGTGAGCGGTATCCGCGAATCAAGTCGACTGATGGTCGACAAGGTCACCACGATCCCGCGTTCCAAGCTGGGCGAACGCATCGGCCGGCTCAGCGACGATGACATGATCAGGCTGTCACGGGCACTCGTTGTCTTCCTCGGATTCGCCGGAACCTGACGAACCCACCCACTCCGACACGCACAATCACGGCCCGCCTACGTCATGTCGCACCACCAGTCTCAATCAGGTCCAGGGGTGGCGCGAGGTATTCGCGACACGATTCGTAGTAGGGCCCCGGAACTGACTCAAGCGATAGGTCGTCTAACGTTCGTGAGCGTGCACCGCTGGATTCTGGCATGTACCGTCGTTCTCACCGCGTGCGGCAGCACCGAGTCAGAGGGCGCGGTGACCACAAGCGCCTACACCGCCCTGGCGATAGCCGCGATCGACGAGGCCGTGTGCAATCAGAGGGTCGTTCAGGTATTCGATTTCGATTTCGACCCCGATCTGAAGCGTGCCGAAGCGACGCGGCTCGAACCGATGCTCGGCCAGGTCCTCGCCTACGGGTCCGAACGGCCCACCGAGTTCAGCGGCTACCGGCTCGAATGGATCGACCCCCACGACGCCTCGGTCGTGATCACGATGGTCGACGACGCCGATCGTCACCGTCGCGCTCTTCAAGACATCGTCGAGTTTCCCGACGAGCTGATCGTCTGCACGGGCGAACTATCGGGCGAAGCAGCACAACAACTACTCGCCGATCTCGAACCCGAACTGAAGGGTCGGGCCTTCAGTAGGGGCAAGAACACTGCGGGCCAGGTCGAGATAGGCCTATTCGCCGACGAGCAAGCCTTCGCGCAGGACCTAATGATCCGATTCGGCAATCGGATCAGACTGCAAGTCGGAGCCTTCCCCTACCCGATGCCCGATCCGCCAGGATCGACCCGTTGCCCATCAATTGACGACGCAGTCGAGCGAGGCGATCTCGCAATCACAGTGCCGCCACCTGGCCATCCGCTGACACGCGCTGGTGGTGACGTCCGCAACATCGGGCTCGACATCACCGTGACCAACATCAGTGGCCATCTCATCGAGTTCTCATCCGGCGTTGCCACTGGCTACCTCGTCGATCAGACTGGCCGCGTTGTTGCTGACTCCGGACAACTGGTGATTCCTGCGGTCGACGAGATAATTCGTATCGGTCCGGGGGAATCGACCACGCTCGCGATGGTCGCGAGCACATCGAGCTGCGATCCCGGCATCGGCTATGTAGTACCGGCTGGCAGCTATACCCTCATCGCGCTCGTTGACGAAGGCATAAACAGACAGCTTCGGAGCGCACCGCTCGCTGTCGAGGTGACCTGAAACCTGCTCGATAGACATCGCCCATCGTGACGACCATTACACGGGAGTCGCTGTGCTATTTCGGCCCCAAGGCGGCGCGATGAACTCACGAGTTCGATGGCATGCTGGACCGATGGCGACCTCCGAGAATCTCGTGCCGTTGCCGCTGCCTGACGATGGGATGTGGTCGTCGATCGGTGTGGTCTGCGGCCCGGAGCTTCATGGGGGCTACCAGTCTCGAGTGTTCGCCGCGGAGCGCAACGGCGATGTCGTGGTGGCGAAACTCACCGATAGTCGGCTCGTCGATCAGGCGTTTCTCAGACGTCTCGATATGACGGCGCTGCTGGCTGAGACGAATGAATCGGTCGTCGGACCGGTCAGGATGAGTCGGGCATAGTCGCGGAACTCGGCAGCTGGCTCGTCGCCTTCTACCCGTTCGTTGCGGGCAGGACACCCGATGTCGGCGACGAATGTGACGTGAGGCGAATGGCGTCGACGCTGGCGAGTCTGCACCGCTCGCTTGCTCAACTCGGTCCCGTCGACTTGCCGGCGGTTGCCACCCTGGCCGGAACTGAGTCGCCGGCAGGTGCCAGCGGGTTCGACCGGACACAACTGCTTCACGGTGACTTCTCCGATGCGAACCTGCTGCTCTCAGATCGCCAGGTTTGGGTATTCGACTTCGATGACTGCGGCTATGGACCGATCGAGTTCGAGGTCGGCAACACGCTCTACATGGTGCTCTTCGACGCTGTGATGTCATCTGACATGAAGCGCTACGAACAGTTCCGCACCTGGTTCGTTGATGAGTACCGGTCAACGTCGGGCCATGGTGTCCCCGACGAGCTGTTGGAGAAGTCGATTGGGCTTCGAGTCGAGGCGCTCGGGCGTTGGATCGACCGTCCGGAGACGGCGCCGATTGGGATTCGTACCGCAACGCCGGCTTGGCGCGACTCGCTCCGAGCGTTCGTACGATCGCAAGCCCGTCACTGACGACTTTGAAACTCTCGCCGGTTGTCGGGCGCGGACCCGACGCGGATCTGGAAACGAGAACGAGGCGCCTTCGGGCGCCTCGTTCATACGTTCCGCTGGTGGGGCTAACAAGAATCGAACTTGTGACCTCTGCCTTATCAGGGCAGCGCTCTAACCGACTGAGCTATAGCCCCAGCAAGGACGCGAGGCTATCGCCGCGGGCAGCAATTCCTCAACTGTGCCAGGCGTTGATTCAGTCGTCGTCGACGCTCCAGTCGCCTCCGGGTGACAGGTTCGGATCCGAAGCGGGCGGCGTGCCAGACGATTGAGAGGACGGCAAAGTGGCCGACGGCTCGTCGTCGGCGTCGACGTCCCAGTCGGCCGCCGCGGCGGCGAGAGGGTCGTCGCCGACCGTTGGTCGGCGGACCAGATAGCGGCGCGTCGATGAGACGGTTCGCTCAACCACTTCTTCTTCGAGCACGGTGACCCGGACACCGCCGACGATGTCGCTGACCAAGTTGAAAAGGGTCGCCAGCAGCACCATCCCACCGGTCACCGCAACGGCACCGAACAAGCCGATGATCCAGGCGTTGTGGAACACCTCTCCACCCTTGAGCTCGAAGGTTTCCCAACCGAACTGGGTGAACCAGCGCTCGACATTGTCGAGCGTGCCCGTGCTGGCAGCGACGCGCCACAGCAACACGCCTGTGGTGAGCATCACCACGTAACCGACGGCGCTGAACACAAGGGCGACCTTGAAGGTGCTCCACGGATCGATATGTCGCAGCACACGGGTGACCCGCCGAACACGCGGACGGCGCCCCAGAGAGCGCAAGTTGGCCGCCTGTGGCGTCGGCGGGGTGGTCGTCATGTGATCGCCCCAGCCGGTCGCCGGCTGAGTAGCTGCGGGCGCCGGCGCCACGACGGTCGGGCTCGGCTCCGGGACCGGTGGCGCCGGTGGCGCTGTGCGGGTGACCGGTAGTGACGGCTGAATCAACGGTGGTGGTGGTTGAGTGACCGGGACCTGCTCGGTCGATGGCCGGTGCGCGGTAGCCGGCACGATCTCCGGCAGCGCCAACGGCTCCGAATCATCGACAACGTCGATCTCCTCGGTGACGTCGGGGTCGCCCTCGATTCCCGCGTCTGCCGACGGCGAAGCATCGGGCGGCGGCACTTCCGGGGTTCCGCCTGAGAGCACTTCATCAAGCGCGCTCGACAGGCGCGAAGAGGCGTCGTCGGGGTTGCTCATCGAGTCGAGTGTAGGCAACCGTCGCGGCCCGCCGGTGGCGCGAGTGGTCAGGGCCGGTCGGTAGCGCGAGCGGTTGCGACCTGATCGCCGACCTGCACCCGAACGGTGACCTGGCCTCGGTTGGTCGACCAGTCGACCAGCACGCCACCGTTGATCGACGCCAAGGTCGACGCCGCCCCGGAACCACCACCGACGCCGGCCAAAGCGGCGGCGTCGGCAGCCGACCGGGCCTGCTGACGATCGATCAGGTCACCCAGCATCGGCACCAAGGCGAAAGTCACCATCGTCGTAAACGCCGTGGTCGCGAACACGACCACCACCAACATCGAACCGCGATCGCGCACGACCGTTTCCTCTCACCTGAGATGTGAGCGGTTCGAGCCGCGAGCGGGACCGGTACGGCCGGTCCGATGATCAGAACGCGATGACCAGGACACGATGATCAGGACGCGATGATCAGGGCCCGATGATCAACAAGATCATCAGGACGGGTCGTCCTCTGCGATGATCGGGGCGACCGAGGCGACGGTCTGGCCGTCGTCGAGGTTCATGATGCGCACGCCGGTGGCGTCGCGGCCCTGCGACGAGATGCCACGCACTTCCATGCGAATCGTGACGCCACCCGACGATACGGCGACGATCTCGTCGTCGATACCCACCATGAAGGCGGCCGACACGAACCCCTTCTTGCCCGTCAGCTTGATGCCGCGTACGCCCTGGCCTCCACGGCCCTGGCGGTTGAACCTGTCGAGCTGGGTGCGCTTGCCGTAACCGGCCTCGGTCATCACCAGGATCGCTGTGTCGTCACGGGCTACGTCACACGACACCACGGCATCGTCGGCGCTCTTGAGCTTCATGCCGCGCACACCGCCGGCGCTGCGCCCCATCGGGCGAACATCGTTCTCGTTGAAGCGAATCGTCATGCCGCCCTTGGACACCATGAAGATGTCGTCGTCGCCTCCGGTCTCGATCACTTTCACCAACTCGTCGCCGGGCTTGAGGTTGATGGCGATGATGCCGTCGCGCCGGCTCGAGTCGTAGGCGTCGAAGACCGTCTTCTTGACCGTGCCCCGCCTCGTCGCGAAAAACAGGAACCGCTCGCCGGCGAAGTCGCGGGTGTCGATGATCGCCTGGATCTGCTCGCCGGCTTGCAACGGCAACAGGTTGACGATCGGCATGCCCTTGGCAGTCCGCTCGCGCTCGGGTATCTCGAGCGCCCGCAGGCGGTACACCTTGCCGCGGTTCGAGAAGAACAACAGGTGTGCGTGAGCCGTGGTGAAAATGACGTGACGCACGATGTCGTCAGACTTGAGCTTGCCGCCGCTGACACCACGCCCGCCTCGGCCCTGCGATTTGAACGTCGTCGCAGGCACCGACTTGACGTACTGAGCCTCGGTCATGACGATCACGAGCTCTTTGTCGTCGACCAGATCTTCGATCGACATGTCACCGGAGTCGTAGGTCAGCTCGCACAGGCGAGGCGAAGCGAAACTCTCCTTGATCGCCAGCATCTCCTCGCGGATGACCTGGCGCAACAGCACATCGTCGCCGAGGATCGCCTGCAGCTCCTTGATCGAGATACGAATCTGCTCGACCTCGGTCTCGAGATCGATCCGGCTGAGGCGGGTCAGCTGACGCAGCTGCATGTCGAGGATGTCGACGGCCTGAACCTCGCTGAACTCGAACGGTTCGGCCATCAGGGCGGCCTTGGCGCCGGCGGCGTCGTCGCTGGCGCGGATCAAGGCGATCACCGAATCGATGACATCAAGCGCCTTGAGACGACCTTCGAGGATGTGCTCGCGTCGTTGTGCCTTGGCCAGCCGGTACTCGGAACGGCGGGTGACCACTTCGATCTGGTGGCGTATATAACCCTGCAGGGCGGTGAGCAGGTTGAGCGTGCGCGGCACGCCATCGACCAGAGCGACCATGTTGATCGAGAAACTGCTCTGCAGCTGGGTCATCTTGTAGAGGTTGTTGAGCACGACGTTGGCGTTGGCGTCACGTTTGAGGGTGATCACGAGCTTTGTCTTGCCGCCTGCCGAACCATCGTTGACATCGGCTATGCCTTCGAGGTCGCCGTTGGTGACCAGTTCTTCGATGCGGCCGGCGATCGACGAGCAGCTGGTCTGATACGGCAACTGGGTGACGACGATCTCATAGCGGCCGTTCTTGCCCTCTTCGATCGTCGCCTTAGCGCGGGTCTTCACGCTGCCTCGGCCCGTCTGGTAGGCGTCGATGATGCCAGCCCGCCCGAGAATCTGGCCGCCGGTCGGAAAATCGGGACCCTTGACGTGCTCCATCAGATCTTCGACCGTGGTGCCATCTGGATCACCCAGCAGGTGGATCGTGGCGTCGATGACCTCACCGAGATTGTGGGGAGGGATGTTGGTGGCCATGCCGACCGCGATGCCCTGGCTGCCGTTGACCAATAGGTTTGGGAACCGCGCCGGTAGCGCCGCCGGCTGCTCGGTGGTGCCGTCGTAGTTGGGGATCATGTCGACGGTGTCTTCGTCGATATCGGCCAGCAACTGCATCGCCAGCGGGTGCAGACGGCACTCGGTGTATCGCGAGGCGGCCGCACCGAAATCGGGCGAGCCATAGTTGCCGTGGAAGTCGATCAGGGGGTGACGCAACGAGAACGGCTGTGCCATGCGCACCAAGGCGTCATAGATCGCCGAGTCGCCGTGAGGATGGAAGCGAGCCATCGTGTCGCCTGTGACGCGGGCGCACTTGACGAACGGTCGGTCGGGGCGGAAGCCCTGCTGCTCCATGTCCCAGATGATCCGACGGTGCACCGGCTTGAGGCCGTCGCGCACGTCGGGCAGGGCGCGCGACATGATGACCGACATCGCATAGTCGAGGAACGAGTTCTCCATCTCCTCTTGGAGCGGAATTGGCTGGATCGGACCGTCGCCGTCGGTGCCGTCGTCGTCGACGTCAATTGGGGGGGTGGGGGTATCAGACACGGATTACCTTTGTCTCAGAAGTCGAGGTTGCGGACGTCGCGGGCGTTGGTGGTGATGAAGTTGCGACGAGACTCGACGTCGTCTCCCATCAGAACGCTCATGATCGTGTCGGCCTCGGCGGCTTCCTCGACCGTGATCTGCAACAGGGTGCGGGTGTCGGGATCCATCGTGGTGGACTTGAGCTCTTCCCAGTCCATCTCGCCGAGCCCCTTCAGACGTGCGAATTCTTTCTTGTGATTCGGGCGCTCCGCGAGGAAACGCCTCTTGGCCACTTCGTCTTTGAGGTACAACTTCTCCTTGCCGATTTCGGTGGAGAACAGCGGCGGCTGGGCAATGTAGACATAGCCGGCCTCGACCAGTTCGCGCATCTGGCGGAAGAAGAAGGTGAGCAGAAGGGTGCGGATGTGGCTGCCGTCGACATCGGCGTCACAAAGCGCGATGATCTTGTGGTAGCGGACCTTGTCGACCTCGTACTCTTCGCCGACGCCTGCTCCGATCGCGGTGATCAACGCCTGGATCTCGTTGTTCTTCATCATCTTGTCGATCCGAGACCGCTCGACATTGAGGATCTTGCCGCGGATCGGGAGGATCGCCTGAACGTGCGGATCGCGGGCGTCGAGTGCTGTTCCGCCGGCGGAGTCACCCTCGACGATGAACAGCTCGGACTCCCAGGCGTTGCGCGACGAGCAGTCCTTCAACTTGTCGGGCATGCCGGCACCCGACAACCCCGTCTTGCGGCGGATCGCGTTGCGAGCATTCTTGGCGGCGACCCTGGCCTGGGCGGCAGCGAGCCCCTTCTTGACGACCCTGCTGGCCTCGGCAGGGTTTTCTGCCAACCACTCGCCCATCCGTTCATATGTGACCTTCTGCACGAACGAGCGCATCGGCACATTGCCGAGCTTGGCTTTGGTCTGACCCTCGAACTGGGGATCGCGCAACTTGACCGAGATGATCGCCGTGAGGCCCTCGCGGATGTCCTCGCCGGTGAGGTTGACGTCCCTTTCCTTGAGCAGATTCTTCTCACGGGCGTACTTGTTGACGATACTCGTCAGGGCCGTGCGGAAGCCCTCGACGTGCATGCCGCCCTCGATCGTTGAAATGCCGTTGGCATAGCCGTGGATGCCCTCGTGGTAGCCGGTGTTCCACTGCAATGCGATGTCGAGCATCTGCCCATCTTTGTCCTCGTCTTCGAAGTTGCAGACCTTCGAGAACAGCGGGTCCTTGGAGGCATTCATGTGCTTGACGAAGTCGACCAGACCACCCTTGTACTTGAACGTCTGGGTCTGCTCTTTCTCGGGCCGATCGTCGGTAAACACGATCTCGAGGGCCTTGTTGAGAAACGCCATCGTCTGCAGGCGCTCGAGCACGGTGCGCGCCACGAACTCGGTGCCCTCGGCCTGGAAGATCACGGCGTCGGGGTAGAACACGATCGTCGTGCCGCTTCGGCGGCCGCGCTTGGGCGTGTCGCCGACGACCTTTATCTTGCCCTGCGGTTTGCCGCCCTTGGCGTACTCTTGGAAGTAGTGCTTGCCGCCGCGATCGACCTCGATCGTGAGCCGCTCGGAGAGAGCATTGACCACCGACACGCCGACACCGTGCAGACCACCCGACACCTTGTAACCGGCGCCGCCGAACTTGGCGCCGGCGTGCAACACCGTCAGCACGACCTCGGCTGCGCTCTTGCCCTTGTGGGGGCCCGACGGGTAGCGATCGACCGGTACGCCGCGGCCATTGTCGTCAACCCGACAGCCACCGTCAGCCTGGAGAGTGATGTCTATCCGGTCGCAGAAACCGGCCATCGCTTCGTCTACGGCGTTGTCGACGACCTCCCAGATCAGGTGGTGCAGACCCGCCAGGCCGGTCGAGCCGACGTACATACCGGGCCGCTTGCGAACCGGATCGAGGCCCTCGAGCACCTGGATGTCCTTGGCGTCATAGCCGGCGACGCCCTGTTTCGAATTGGCGGGTGGTTTGGCTTGTGTGGTGTCAGCAGACACGCGGTACCTCAGATCACGTTGACTGGATGTGAACGACTCGTTCGAGTAGCGACTCGAATCCTGAACCGATCTCGGTCATACGTTCGATCAGGAGCCAAGTTGCAATGACGTCATTGTACCAGCGGGCTGTCGCAGAGGTGGGCTCACTCGGCCCTCAAATGCCCGAGAATCAACGAAAACAAGATCTTCTAGTCCCAACCTGCGGAGAATCGCCTGCTTAGCCCTCACCGGCACGGTCGGGACCGACGCTGCGCTCCCGCGAGCGGCACCGAGGCTGGCCGTCGGACCGACTTCAGCCAGCGAGGCGAGCCTTGACCAGAGCGGCAATTCGACCGCCGTCGGCGCTGGCGCCGGCACGTTCGCGAACGGCCTTGATCACCATCCCGATCGCCTTGCCACCCTCGGCTCCGTCAGCGGCGGCAGCTGCGACCTGCTCATCGACGATCGACGCCAACCGCTCGTCGTTGATCGCGGCTGGGAGATAGCGCCCGATGATCTCGAGTTCGGCGCGCTCCTTGGCGGCAGACTCGGCGCGATCGTTCTGCTCGTACACCTGTGCGGACTCCGAACGCTTCTTGGCCTCCGAACGCAATACGGCGATCTCCTGCTCGTGGGTCAGTTCGACCGCCTCGACGCCTGCAACCTCGGCAGTCATGATCGCCGCTCGCACCATCCGAATCGTCGATGTGGCGAGTTCGTCGCGCGCCTTGATCGCCACGGTCAGATCACGCTGTAACCGTGCCTTGATGGTGTCTTGTGGGGTTGACATGTCACCATCATGCCAAGCCAGACCCGGCCTACCGCACGCGATAGGCGGCCATCTCGGATCCCGCTCAAGTGACCGGACGCGGTACCGATGAGCAGAATATGAGCCATGCTGTCGATAACGAATCCCCCGCCGACGGCGATCCGCCGGATACGACCGCGTTCTTCCTCGATGGTGAGGCGCCGCGACTGGCTCCGACAACACCCACCAAGCAGACGGTTTGGCGATCATCGGCCGCAGCTGGGATCTCAAGCAGCCCGCCCGACACATCGGGCGCCCCCGCCCCAGTGTCGTTGGAGACTTCATCGCTCCTGACCGAAATGTCGGCAGCGGATATTGCTGCAATGGATGTCGAGAGCCCGGGCGGCGAGGCCGACGCCGAGCCGAAGCATCCAATGGCGCATCTGATGCCAACCAAGTCGATTCCGAACGAAGCATCGCTTCGCGCCGCTGAGGCCCGCGCGACGCGCAAGGCGAAGTCAAGAAAGATCAAGATCGGTTTGATCGCCGGGATGCTGGTATTCAGCGCCGTCGTCGGACCGCCGCTCGGCAAATGGCTGGTCGACGCAATCAACGAGGCCGGCGACACCGCTCCGGTCGAAGAACCGGCCGAATAGTTCGAGTGCCGGTGCCGCGTGTTAGGCCAGCCGGGCACCACGTGCGCGGCGCCGCTCGACGCGAACCTCGATCCGGTCGACTGAGACATCGGCGACCGTCTGCAGTCGCTCGGTGATCATCGGGCTCAGGAACTTGACCTGGGTCGCCCACGCCGGATCGTCGACCTCGACCATGAGTACCCGCTCGTCGAGCTTGACCGGTTTCACGTGCTGAGCGACATGCTCGCCGACCGCTTCGTTCCAGCGACCGAATAAACCACCCGCTGCCTGGCGGGTCGGGCCGCGCAACGACCGCATCACACCATCGAGCGAGCTCGAGATCGGAACGGGTTCACGGCTTGTCATCGATTGCCCTGTCGGCCACGACCGTACCCGACCGGATCTCGATCACCCGTTCAGGTTCTGCGGAGGCCGGCAGCGGCGACGCCGACGTGATCACAACCTGCCCGGCGGGCAGGTTCGCCAACAGAGCGGTCGCTCGATCGGGATCCAGTTCGGACAATACGTCGTCGAGCACGAGCACGGGCGTCGAACCCGTGCGTTCGGCAACGAGGCGATGGGCCGCCAATCGCATCGCCAACGCCAAGGTTCGTTGCTCACCTTGGGAGGCGTGTGTGCGGGCCGGCAAGCCGTTCAACCCGATCGTCAGCTCATCACGCTGTGGACCGACGGTCGACACCCCACGCCGGATATCGATCTGGCGCGACTCGACCAGCGCCTGGGCAAGACCTGTGCGACGCCACCCTGGCTCATAGGCCAGTTCGACCGACGTCGCTTGACCGGCAAGCTGTTCGTACGCGTCTGACACCATCGGCTGGCATCGGGCGACGAGCGTCGCCCTGGCATAACCGAGCTGATCGCCGACCTCGACAAGGCGAGCGTCCCAGACGTCGAGCGTTGTCTCGATCTCCTCGGATAGGCGCCCCCCGGATTGCTTCAACAAGCTGTTGCGCTGACGCACGATCCGCTCGAGCTCGAGCCGCATCGCGTCGTAGCTGGTCTTGAGCGCCACCAGGGTGTCGTCGATGAAACGTCGTCGCTCGGACGGCCCACCCTTGACGATGATCAGGTCGTCGGGTGCGAACACGCTGACCCGCACAAGACCCAGAAGGTCCCGTGTACGCCCGAGCCTTTGACGATTGACCTGGACTCGATTGCGCCCGATCCGCGACAGTTCAGCCTCGATCAGCACCTCACGACCATCGTCTTCGCGGACCGTGGCCCGGATCACACCGATCTCGGCCCCGACCCGAACCAGGGCGTCAGGCGGAGCCCCACGGAAGCTCGACAGCGTCGCCAGATAGGCGAACGCCTCGGCGAGGTTCGTCTTGCCCTGGCCGTTGCGACCGAGCACGGCGGTGACACCGCTCGTCAGGTCGAAAGTGGCGGACTCGTAGTTTCGATAATCGACGAGTTCGATCCGCTCAACGATCATGACCCCGCCAAGCTAGCCACACCACCGCACAAGCTTGAGTCCAATCGCTCCGGCGTGCGCGCCTCACGGGCGTGGCCCCACTGGCGTCGCGACCCGATCAGGGCACGCGGACGGGCATCAGGAGGTAGAGGTACTCGTCGTGACCGACGCCGCGCAGCACTGCCGGCTTCATCGGATCCATGGTGGCGAGCGTGACCTCATCGCCTTCGACCGCATCGATCCCGGCAGCGAGATATTCGGGATTGAACGCCACGGTCATTTCGGCGCCGTCATAGCCGGCATCGATCTCCTCGGCGGCGTTACCGACATCTTGGGTGATCGCCGTCAATTGCAACGTGTCACCGCCGAGCGTGAGACGCACGGGCGTCGAGTCCTGGGCCAGGATCTTGACGCGCCGCAACGCCTCGAGCAGCGCTTCGCGGCCGACGGTCAGGATGTTCGGGTAAGACGATGGCAATAGGTTGCGATAGTTCGGGTACTCGCCCTCGATCAGACGGGTCGTGAGACGAGTGCCGCCGGCCTCGAAGACAGCCTCGCGGGCGCCGAGCCGTACGGTCAGCTCGTCGTCGGCCGAAAGGATCCGCTGTAGCTCGGCGAGTGCACGACCGGGAACCAGCACTTTCTGCCCGGCTGCCAGGATCGACGATTGGGGAAGATCGCGGACCGCCAGCCGATACGAGTCGGTTGCGACCATCTTGAGGCCCGAGTCTTCCGAAGCGATCAATACCCCGGTCAATACGGCTCGCGCATCGTCGGTCGATGCTGCTCGAACGACCTGGCGCAGAGCATCGCCGACCTCGAGGCTCGTCAATCTGACCGGTTCGGCGTCGGGCTCGACCTGGGCCGGGTAATCGCTCAATGACAACGGCCGAACGGAGAACTGCGATCGCCCTGCACTGATCGACATCTCCTCGTCGGCGACGCTGACCTCGACGGCGCCGGCCGGCAACGCCTTCACGATGTCAGCTACCAAACGTGCCGGCACGACAACCGAACCGTCCTGATCGCTGTGGACCGGGACCGACAGCCGGATCGTCAACTCGAGATCGGTACCGGTGACCGTCAGGTCTCCGTCCTTGACGTCGAGTCGTACGCCCGACAAGACGGGCAGCGTGCCGCTCCGGCTCGTTGCAGCGCGCCCCGCCGTGGCCAGTGCTTCAGCCAGGATTTCTCGTTCACAACGGAACTTCACAGTGCCGCCCTTCTCACCGGTGAGTGATATATCGAATTAGTAGTACTAGTAGGTGCTGTGGATTGTGGACAAGCCAATGTTCGCCCAGCGTAGAGGGTCCGTGCCGGCGCGCGCTGTTGTCCACCATGATCCACAGATCGCGGATGACAAGCTTGTCGTTCTGTGGATGACCAGAACTTATCCCATGATCGGTGTCGGCTTGTCCCGCTGTTGTCCACACGCCCTGTGCACGCTTCGGCCCGTGTTCGCCTCGACCCGGTCGATGTGGTCAGACCGGTCGATGTGGTCAGAGATGTGACGGCAACACTCACAGCTTCAACTTCTGGAGGACGTCGGTTACTTGCTCGTAGATCGCTTTACGCTCGCCCATCTGACGGGAAATCTTCTCGACGGAGTGGATCACAGTGGTGTGGTCGCGCCCACCGAATAATCGGGCGATGCTCGGATAACTGAGGTCGGTCTGCTCACGGAAGACATACATAGCGATCTGCCGTCCTGTCACCAACGGTCGCTGGCGGCTCTTGCCCTTGAGCGCCTCGACCTCGAAGCCGAGAATGCCGGCGATCTCGTCGAGCAATTGGGCATCGGTGCGAGGCTTTGGCTCGATATCGGTTAGCAGGTCGGCCAGCTGTTGCTGAGCGAGCTCGGTGGATATCGGCGCCCCACTCAAGCTGGCGTAAGCCGTCACACGAATCAGGGCTCCTTCGAGCTCACGGATGTTGGTGGAGACCTTCGAAGCGATGAAACTGAGCGTCTCTGCGGGAACCTCGACCTGCTCGCGCTCGGCCTTGTTGCGCAGGATCGCCAGTCGGGTCTCGAGGTCGGGTGGTTGGATGTCGGTGATCAATCCCCATTTGAAGCGACCGCGCAGGCGCTCTTCAAGGGTCGGGATGGCGTCGGGCATGCGATCCGATGACAGCACGATCTGCTTGTTGGCTCCGTGCAGCGAGTTGAACGTATGGAAGAACTCCTCCTGGAGCCCTTCCTTACCCTCCAAGAACTGCACGTCGTCGATCAGCAACACGTCGATCTCGCGATACTTGCGGCGCAACCCGGCCATCGAGTTGGAGCGAATTGCGTCGACGTACTCGTTCATGAAGGTCTCGGTCGACACGTACCGCACGACGTGGTGTTGATAGTTGCTGTGCACATAGTGCCCGATTGCGTGCAACAGGTGGGTCTTGCCGAGGCCGGCAGAGCCGTAAATGAAGAGCGGGTTGTAGCTGCGTGCAGGCGTTTCAGCAACACGCAGTGCGGCGGCCAGGGCGAACTGGTTGGAGGCGCCCTTGACGAAGGTCTCGAAGGTGTAGCGCGGATTGAGTCCGGCGTCGTCGAGAGCGTCGTCGAAGGCGCGTGCCTCGGTTGAGACCTGAGCGGTCGCCTCGGCGGCCACTGCGCCGGTGGGAGCGGTCGCCTCGGCGGCGTGCTCGGATCCGCCGATGATGACGTCGAAGACTCGGTCACCAACGCCTATTTCAGCCATCGCATCGGTGATCAGCGGCTGATATCTGGTGAGGATCCGGTCCCTCGCCAGCGTGCTCGGAACCTGGATCACGAGCACCTTGTGGTCATCGTTGACCTGAGGCGAAATCTCCGAAAAGGTGGAGTACCACACTGATTCGGTGAGCTGGGCACGGAGCAGCTGCGCTACCGCTGTCCACACCTCCAGTTGATCACTCACTCGAACCTCCGCGAAACATAGTCGCTGCATACGTCCACACGGTTGTCCACAGGTGTGGACAAGCCGGCTGGTGATGGTCAGGCGCTGTAATCTAGCACGCCATGACCGACCGCCAAAACTCCTGCTGGCCGCGCCATTTCGTCGCCGGGATCGGTGGAATCCGATTCGACCCCATCGGTGTTCGTAGTTCGGCGGTCCGAGCGATTGGGTGTAGTCATCGCGGCGGCGTTGTGACCTGGGCCGATGGTTGCCTGTCGGCGGTGCTGAGAAGCGCTCGAACCGCGATGTTGTCGCCTGGTTGCCGTGGGCGGCCCGCGTCCCGTAGCCTTGTCAGGTCGAGGTGTGCGTTGAATCGCCCATCCAATCTATTGCATCAGATCGTGTCAACCCGGCATTGCATCCGATCGGGTTCCCGAGGAGGACGACGTGAAGCGAACATTTCAACCGAATACCCACCGACGTGCCAAGAAGCACGGGTTCCGATCTCGGATGAGCACCCGTGCAGGGCGCTCTGTGCTCAAGAACCGCCGCGCTAAGGGCCGCGCCCGACTCTCGGCTTGATCTGTCGGATCCGCGAGCATCGCGCTTTTGCCCGTCTTGGGCGTGAGGGCACGCGGATCCGCCGTTCGGCTCTGTGGTGCTCCTGGTGTCCCGACCCCGATTCGACAGCGACGTCCGTCGCGTTCGCGATCAGTCGCGCCTACGGACCTGCGGTCACCCGGAATCGACTCCGTCGTCGATTGCGCTCGATCCTGCGGGAACTCGATCGGACCGAACCACTGCCGCCGATCCTGTTGTTGATCGGGCCTCGACAGAAGACGATCGAACTGACGTTCGATCAACTCCGAGAGGAGTTGAGGGCGTTGATCCGAGAGATTCGCAGTCATCAATCACCGCTGCAGGCGCCGTCGGTGGACTTCAGGGCCTGATGCTGCGGGCGATCGTGTGGTATCAACGTGGTGCCGAAGGCCGACTGTCCCCGTGCCGGTTCTTTCCCTCGTGTTCCGAGTACGGCCATGAAGCGATCACGGTCCACGGTTCGCGCCGTGGTCTTTGGTTGACCGTCAGGCGGCTCGCCCGTTGTCGTCCGTTCGGACCCTCCGGTTTCGACCCCGTTCCGCCTTGTGAGGAAAGCTGATCATGATCGCTGGTGTCTTCGAAGTTCCCGCCGCCTTGCTGGCATGGCTGTACTCAATCACCCACAGCTACCTGATCGCGATCGCCATGATCGCCGGCATCGTGATGATGCTGGTCACGCCGCTGATACTCAAGAGCACCAAGGGCATGCTCGAGATGCAGCGCCTTGCACCGGAGATGCGCAAGCTCCAAAACGAGCATCGCGGCGACCGTCAGAAGCTCAACGAAGAGATGATGAAGCTCTACCAGGAGCACAAGGTCAACCCGATGGCGTCGTGCCTGCCGCTGGTGGCTCAGATGCCGGTGTTCATCGTCATGTACCAGATCCTTCGCGGACTGTCCTACCGTCCGGTCGGAGGGAGCGAGCTTCTCGCACGGGCAGTACTGAACGCCGGGGGTGTCGACCCCAGCGAGGGAGTTGGTTTCCTCCCGCGCTACGTATCGAAGGATTCCGAGCTGTATGGCTCCTTGGTCCGTGAACAAGAGATGTCGTCGCTCGGGCTTGACCTCTCGCTGTCGCCGGCCCAGATGCTCGGCGAGGACTTCACTCGGGGCCTGATCTATGCAGCGCTCGTGGTGGTTCTCGGTGGGCTGTACTTCTTCCAGCAGCGGATGGTCGCCGCCAGGGCGGCCGTTAGCCCGACGATGTCGGAGTCCCAGCAGAAGTTGATGCAGTACCTGCCGGTGGTGTTCGCGATCTTCCAAATCTTCTTCCTGCTTGGCCTGGTCGTGTACTACATCGTGCAGTCGGTGCTGCGGATCCTGCAGCAGTTCTACATA
>Ga0255047_10000111_pt1 | contig 55272 bp, 50 predicted proteins | sample JV7_2_1_MG_FD_183640 | JGI IMG/M metagenome (GOLD analysis project Ga0255047, IMG submission 183640) | Seawater microbial communities from Jervis Inlet, British Columbia, Canada - JV7_2_1 | ecosystem: Environmental > Aquatic > Marine > Inlet | place: Canada: British Columbia | collected 2016-10-06
TTCGTCCATGCGTTGTTGCACGGCCGCCGAATTCCGTCCGCTGATGACTGCGACCGCGATACCCGCGTCCAGCAGGCGCCGAATACCGCAACCGTCCTGGGTGGAAAACGCTTTCGACTCGACGCCGTCGTCGGACAAATAGAATCGGCCATCGGTAAATACACCGTCAACATCGAAGGCGACGAGGCGAATGCCGGCAAGTGCTTGGTCGTCGATTTTTCCGCTCACATGATGCCTGCACGAAACAGGTCGTGAATATTCAGTGCCCCAAGTAGTTGCTGATCCTCATCGGATACCAGCAGCGATGTGATTTTGTTTTCCTCCATCAACAACACGGCCTCGGCCGCCAATACATCGGACGCGATGGTCTTGCAATTCGTGTGCATGATCTCGTCCATTCTGGTCGTGTGTACATCGACGCCCTCGTCCAGAGCGCGGCGCAGATCGCCGTCCGTAAATATGCCAACAAGGCGATCCTGACCGTCGACAATTGCGGTCATGCCAAGACCCTTGCGCGTCATCTCCATGAGTCCGTCGGTCAATTTGACCTGCGGGCCGACTGCGGGAATCGCGTCGCCGGTTTGCATGACATCAGCCACGCGCAGGATCAGGCGTTTGCCAAGGCTGCCGCTCGGGTGCGACATCGCAAAGTCCTCGGCCGTAAAACCACGCAGTTTCAGCAGCGCGACCGCAAGCGCGTCGCCCATTGCAAGCGTTGCTGTTGTGCTGGCGGTCGGCGCAAGGTTCAACGGGCAGGCTTCTTCGCTGACACTGACGTCGAGATGCACATCAGCCGCTTTGGCCAGGGTCGACTTCGGATTACCTGTCATTGTTATAAGTTTGGCGCCCATGCGTTTGACGAGCGGCAATATCGTAATAACTTCGTCCGTTTCTCCGGAATACGAAACCGCGAGCAGCACATCCTGAGCGGTGATCATGCCCAGATCGCCATGGCTTGCCTCGCCCGGGTGCATGAAAAAAGCCGGTGTGCCGGTGCTGGCAAGCGTCGCCGCAATCTTGCTGCTGATATGGCCGGACTTGCCCATGCCGGCGACGACAATGCGCCCCGGAGTATCCAGGCACAAGCGGCATGCCTCGACAAAAGAGTCGTTTAGCCGCGCACCCAGCCCGGCGACGGCGCGGGCCTCTATTTCAAGGACCTCGCCGGCCAGTGCCAGCAGTTCGTCATTTGATAGTTCTTCTGCCAAGAGCGGGTCCTGGGCCGTGGTGATTAGTGCATTCTAACGTTTTGCAGGATGACGTAGGTATCGTATGCGATAAAAGCTGCGAGCAAGGCGATGCCCTCTATCCGGGAGAGCTCGCTTTTGCCGTCATAATCGTAGGTCATGGCGAACAAAACCAACGTAAATGCGACCATGACGAACACGTGCAGCGAGAGCACCGACTGCTGGACGCCCATCGGCGAAATCGTCGCCGCAACGCCGATGACACCCAGCAAGTTGAAGATATTGGAGCCGACAATGTTGCCGATAGCGAGTCCATACTCGCCCTTCATGGCGCTGACCATGGACACAGCCAGTTCCGGCAGGCTGGTGCCAAAGGCAACCAGCAGAATGCCGATGACGACCTTACTGACGTTGTAATACTCGGCGATGGATATCGAGCCCTTTACCAGTAAATGCGCGCCCAGTAGCAGAGTTACCAGTCCGATTACCAACCAGACAATCGCGTTTGGCATTGCGACATTCTTGGGAATCTCCGCCTCGTATTCTTTCTTGATCGGGTCCGAGGGCGCTGAGCGCATGCCGAGTCGGGCGAGCCAGATCATGACGATGACCAGACCGGTCAACATGACCAGACCGTCGATGCGGCTCAGGTAGGAATCCAGAAATAGCGATACGGTCAACAGGGAGACTGCCAATAGCGCTGGCATTTCCCTGCGCAGCGTTGCGGATCGCAACTTGATCGGTCGGAAGATGGCAACACAACCCAGAACCAGCCCGATGTTAACGATGTTCGAGCCGATTGCATTACCGATCGCCAGCCCGGGCTGGCCTTTGAAGGAAGCAAAGACGGACACAAGAATCTCTGGTGCCGAGGTCGCGAACGCGACGATCGTCAATCCGATCAACAGCGGTGCGACGCCCAGATTTCGAGCTGCCGCTGCTGCGCCGTGAACAAACCGGTCCGCGCCCCAAATGAGGAGCACGAGGCCGGCAATCACCAAAAGAACGTTGCCAAGCATAAGTTGGACCGGCCAAAACCGACTCAGGGCCGGTTATCATACACAACCGGCGCTTTATCGGTACACTTCGCGCCCGGAAGCCAACACAGAACTGCCACAATGAACCCATCCGACATAAGCCAACTGATTACCACAGGATTCGAGAGCGCCGAGGTCAAGGTCATGAGTGATGACAATACTCATTTTGAAGCAATCGTCGTGGCGGCGGAATTCGAAGGTAAGCGGCCGCTGGCCAGGCATCAACTCGTGTACAAAACGCTGGGTGCTCTCATGGGCAACGAGATTCATGCACTGTCGATTCGAGCATTCACGCCTGACGAATGGCAACAGCAGGCGGGTTGACGGGCGTTGGACAAACTTCTGATTGATGGCGGCGCTCACCTGGCGGGGAGGGTTTCGATTTCAGGTGCGAAAAATGCGGCATTGCCAATCCTCGCCGGTACCTTGCTGGCAACCAAACCGGTCATCGTTAGAAATATTCCGCATTTGAAGGACGTGACCACCACGATCGCATTGCTGCAGACAATGGGCGTGCAGATCACCATCGACGACCAGCTAAACGTGGAAGTTGACGCAAGCAATGTCGACAAACGCGAGGCACCGTACGAACTCGTCAAGACCATGCGTGCGTCGATCCTGGTGCTTGGTCCACTCGTGGCGCGATTCGGTGAGGCCGACGTGTCGTTGCCGGGCGGCTGCGCAATTGGTGCACGGCCCGTGAATTTGCACGTTGCCGGTTTACAGGCCATGGGCGCCGACGTCACCGTCGAGAATGGCTTTATCAAGGCGCGTGCCGATCGGCTCAAAGGTGCGCATATCGTATTCGACATTGTCACGGTGACGGGCACCGAAAACCTGCTCATGGCGGCGGTTCTTGCCGAGGGTGAAACAGTTCTTGAGAACGCTGCCCGCGAACCCGAAGTGACTGACCTCGCAAACTTCCTGATCGGCATGGGTGCCAGGATCGAAGGTGCGGGCAGCGGAACAATTACCGTTCTGGGGGTGGAGTCGCTTGGCGGAACCGAGTATTCGGTGCTGCCGGATCGCATTGAAACGGGCACCTACCTGGTTGCTGCCGCAATGACTGGTGGCCGGATTCGGGTCGAAAACACGGCGCCGGAAACGCTGGAAGCCGTGCTCATCAAACTGCGCGAAGCGGGCGCTGAAATCACGGTTGGCGATGACTGGATCGAACTCGACATGCACGGCAAGCGGCCGCAATCAGTGGATATTCGGACAGCGCCGTATCCGGCATTCCCGACCGACATGCAGGCGCAGTTTTGCGCGATGAACGCGGTCGCCAACGGCATCGGGACGGTTACCGAGACATTTTCGAGAATCGATTTCAACACGTGCTCGAGCTGCAACGCATGGGTGCGGATATTCAGCTCGAAGGGAATACCGCGATTTGTACCGGTGTAGAGCGACTTACCGCGGCACCGGTCATGGCCACCGACTTGCGCGCGTCGGCAGGGCTGGTACTTGCCGGTCTCGCCGCCGAAGGACAGACGCTGGTTGACCGGATTTACCACGTGGACCGTGGTTACGAACGCATTGAGGAAAAGCTGCGTCAGCTCAATGCGACAATTCGCAGAGTCTTATAATTCGGGCGGTCTTTCGCCCACAATAATCGTTGCTTCGAATTCGCCGCTCTGGCGTAAGCCCAGAATATTGACGGCATCGCCGGGTCTGCTGCCGGCCACCAGCAGTCGGGCCTGGCGCTGGGAAAATATCCGGTCGCCGTTGATCGCCAGAATGACATCACCGCGAACCAGGCCGGCCGCTGCTGCCGGGCTGCCCGAGTAAACTCCATCCAGCAGAATGCCAATATCCCCCTCAATACCCATCGACCCGCGTTCTGCTTGCGTCAGGTCGTCAGGCTGAAACCCCATCCAGCCGCGAATGACCCGACCGTGTTTTTTTAGCTCTTCTACAACTCCGCGCACGAGGTCAACCGGAATAGCGAAGCCAATTCCCTCAGTGCCTGCATCCTGTTGCAGGACAGCTGTATTGATGCCAATAAGCTCGCCGCGAACGTTGATCAGTGCACCGCCCGAATTACCCGCATTGATTGCCGCATCCGTCTGGATATAGTTTTCGAAGGTGTTCAGGTCAATTTCTCCGCGCCCGGTCGCGCTGACAATGCCCTGCGTAACCGATTTGCTTAGGCCATACGGATTACCTATCGCCATAACGACATCGCCGACGCGCAGTCTTGCCGAACTACCGAGTGGAATCGCGGGGATCTCGCCGATATCCACCTTGAGCAGGGCCAGGTCTGTTTCGGCGTCAACGCCGACCACTTCCGGTTCCGTGATGCGACCGTCATTGAATTGCACGTTGATTTCGGCCACGGCGTCGACGACGTGAAAGTTTGTCACGAGGTAGCCGGCAGGATCGATGACGACCGCGGATCCTGCGCTGGACTCAATGCGGAACCGTGGCCGTTCGTCGGCCGACGAGCTGTATTCGACGAGGCGCTTGGTGTAGATGCTGGCTACGGCCGGGGCGCTGATGTCGACGGCATCGGCGTAACTGGCCGGCGCCATATTGCTGTTTCCGGCAATTGTTGGCAGCAAGTCCGGCCGAAACAGCACGACCAGAAATGCCGCCGCCAATCCTACGACGAAGGATTGCAGAATAAACAGCAGTATCGATTTAAATCCAGACAACAAAATTCCTTTGAGAATCAATCTGTTTCGCCACACCGCCTAGCAAAGTTGTTTGCGGCGCGTGTATAATGCGCGCTCGTTTTCGCAACCGGTTTCGGTAGCTCATCATCCTGACGACTATTTGAGATTGCTGCAAATCTATCAGTAACGAAACAAAACAAAAACGCGCTGAAAAAGAGGCCTAAGACTAATTCCTTTATCAGCCGGGTGTATGGGAGTGCCTGAATGAACGAAGACGACGTGGATCGTATTGACCGAAACCGACGTCATTTCCTTACCGTAGCAACCGTGGCCACTGGTGCGGTCGGCGCGGGTCTGGCTATGTATCCGTTTCTGGCTTCGTTGAAGCCGAGCGCACGCGCGCAAGCGCTCGGTGCACCGGTAGAGGTCGCTATTGGATCACTGCAGCCGGGCGAAATGGTGCGCGTGCTGTGGCGTGGAAAACTGGTGTTCGTGCTGCGACGGACCGGGGAAATGCTCGGTCGCCTGGCAGAGAATCCTGATCGGCTGGCCGACCCGGACTCGCTGGTCACAGAGCAGCAGCCGAATTACGCTGCCAATGCGACGCGATCGGTCAAAGCCGAATACCTGGTGGTCGAAGGGTCGTGTACGCATCTCGGCTGTGCACCATTGGAGGATTTTGATCTTCGCCCGAGCGAAAACTGGACCGGTGGATTTTTCTGTCCCTGCCACGGATCGAAATTCGACCTGGCCGGACGTGTATATAAGCGTGTTCCGGCGCCCACTAATTTGCGGGTACCTCCGCACCGGTTTGTCCGTGACGACTTGATCCTGATTGGTCAGGATACGGGAGCAGCGTAATGGCGAGGATCGAAGCAGAAGTCGGCAAGCCGCAGGGCGGATTCATGAAGTGGATCGACGATCGTTTCCCGTATACGGAAACGATGAAATACCACATCACCGAATATTACGCATCCAAGAATTTCAATTTCTGGTATGTGTTCGGCGTACTTGCGATGGTGGTGCTGGTCATCCAGCTGTTTACCGGCATCTTCCTGACAATGAGCTACAAGCCGTCGGCAGACGAGGCATTCGCATCGGTCGAATACATCATGCGCGATGTCGAGTGGGGCTGGCTGATTCGTTACATGCATTCAACCGGCGCATCGTTCTTTTTTATTGTCGTCTACCTGCATATGTTCCGGGCGATGCTGTACGGCTCGTACCGCAAGCCACGCGAGTTGATCTGGCTGATCGGCATGATGATCTTCTTCGTTTTGATGGCAGAAGCGTTTGCCGGCTACCTGCTGCCGTGGGGTCAGATGTCCTACTGGGGTGCGCAGGTGATAATTTCGCTGTTCGGCGCGATACCGGGTGTTGGCGAAGCTCTGGTTGAAATCATACGCGGCGACTATTCGATATCGGATATCACACTGAATCGATTTTTTGCGCTACACGTTGTGGCATTGCCATTGGCGTTGATCGGTCTCGTATTCGTGCACATTGTCGCCCTGCATGAGGTGGGTTCGCTCAACCCGGACGGCATCGAGATCAAGAAGCACAAGGGACCGGACGGAATTCCGCTGGACGGCATTGCGTTTCACCCGTATCACACCAGTAAGGACATGGTGGCGATTATCATATTCCTGATCGTTTTTTCCTTCGTGCTGTTTTTCGCGCCGGAGATGGGCGGGTACTTCCTCGAGCCCGCGAATTTTGAGCCAGCCAACCTGAAGGCGACGCCTGAGCACATTGTGCCGGTTTGGTATTTCACGCCGTTTTACGCAATTCTTCGAGCGGTGCCTGACAAGTTATGGGGTTTCATCTTGTTTGGCGGTTCGGTGCTGCTGCCGGTCTTCCTGCCCTGGCTGGATCGGGCTCGTGTCAAATCCATTCGCTATCGCGGCTGGATCTACAAGTCGGCGTTATCGATATTCGTGGTGAGTTTCTTCGCGCTCGGATGGCTGGGCACACAGCCTGCCGAAGCTTTGTATGTGCTTGCTGCGAGAATATTCTCTGTAATCTACTTCGCGTTTTTCCTGTTGATGCCGTATTACACGACCATCGATAAGACCAAGCCGGTGCCGGACAGGGTGGTTTGACATGAATGATCTAAAGAAACTGGCCAGGTTCGTCGCGATCGCAGGATGTTTTCTGGCAGTTCAGAGTTTTGCAGCGGGCGGTGGCGCCGAGATTCTGAAAGCCGATATTGATCCGAACAAAGTTCCGTCACTGCAACGTGGTGCTGCAAACTTCATGAACTATTGTTCCGGTTGTCATTCGGCGCAATACGTACGCTTCAATACGATCGGTAATTATCTGGAGTTGTCCGAGGAGCAACTGGTTGACAACCTGATGTTCAATGCCGACAAGACGTTCGAGACGATTCGTGCGGCAATGCCCGCGGCAGACGCCGAACGTTGGTACGGTACCGCACCGCCGGACTTGTCATTGATGGCGCGCTCAAAAGGCCCTGACTATATTTACAGCTTCCTGAAGAGCTTCTATTTGCAGGCAGACAGTCCTACGGGTGTGGACAACATCGTTATGCCTGCTACGAGCATGCCGCACGTGCTGTGGGAAAAGCAGGGTTATCAAAGAGCAATTTTCACTGAGCATCACGAAGATTATGGCGACGGAAATGTCACGACGACTATTCATTTCGACGGATTCGAGCAGGTTACAGCGGGCACGATGAGCGCCGATGACTATGATGATTTCGTCCGCGACACTGTTAATTTCCTTGCCTATATTGCCGAGCCGATTCGCGCCGAGCGGCGCAAGATTGGCACGTGGGTAATCATGTACCTGCTCGTATTTCTGATCATCACATACATGCTCAAGAAACAGATCTGGAAAGACGTTCACTGATCACTTCGATCAGCGTCAAAAGCAAGAATTTCTAAGGAAATCCATAATGGCCGTTATCGCCAGCAGACGTTCCGTAATGACCTTGTTTTCAAGGCCGACCGATATTCACAGTCACAGAACTCGACTGGTGTTGGCCGAAAAGAACATCAATATTGAAATCGCCAACGTATTGGGTGCGGAGCTACCCGAAGATCTGATGGACCTGAATCCCTACCACACGGTTCCAACGCTGGTAGATCGCGATCTGACACTGTATGACTCGCGCGTCATTATCGAGTACCTGGACGAGCGTTTTCCGCATCCGCCACTGATGCCGGTCGACCCGGTGATGCGGGCGCAGTTTCGGCTCGCGCTGTTTCGCATTGAGACCGATTGGTATTCGATCGCGGAAGAGGCTGAGGCAACTCCTGATAACAAACTAAGCAGCAAGTCTCGCAAGTTGTTGCGCGAAAGCATTTTGCAAAGCACCGAGATCTTCGCCGCGCGCCCGTATTTTCTGAGCGATGAATTCTCGCTCGTTGACGCGAGCATTGCGCCAATTTTGTGGCGCTTGCCCGTCTACGGAGTTGATCTCGGCAACCAGGCTGAGGCGATCGACAACTACATGAAACGCGTATGTGCACGCCGATCGTTTCAACAAAGTATGACTGAACTAGAGCAGGAAATGCGCATGTAGGGCTTTGCTGCGCGAGAGTCGAACCAGCTTATGTCATCAACGGCCATGTTCTCGCAAACAATGCTAAGCTTGGCGCTGGGAAATCAATGCTCAGGCTTCCAATAAATTGAAGAATCCAAGCCGCTCAAAAAGACCCTATTTGATTCGCGCCATGCACGAGTGGATGGGCGATAACGAGCACACTCCACATATTGTTGTTGACGCCGGTGTCGACGGTGTCAGTGTGCCGCGTGAGCATGTGAAGGATGGCAAGATCATTCTGAATATCAGCGAGACGGCCGCACATAATCTAAAGCTCAGCAATGACGCGGTCAGCTTCAGGGCGCGATTCTCGGGCGTACCGTTCGACGTGTGGGTGCCGATGCGATCGGTACTCGGCATCTATGCGCGCGAGACCGGGCAGGGCATGATCTTTTCGCACGACGCGGATACATCGCCAGAGCAAGCTGTGCAGACAACCACCGAAGTTGATGCACCGCGCCAGCGCCCGCACCTCAGGGTCGTGAAGTAGGAGGGCCTTTAGGCCCGATCGCGGCTAAAGCCGCTCCTACAAGCCGCGATTACAACGAAGAATCAAACGGCCGGAACGCATCACGAATCCACCTGATAGTGGACTCGCCGGTAGCATCGACATCGATGCCGACCACATCAAAACGAACTGGCATTTCGGCAAAACGCTCATTCCATGCGAGGAACAGAGCTGTGGTCCGAATAATTTTTTGCTGCTTGCGACGGTCTATTGTTAGTTCGGCAGATACGAAAGATTTACTGCTCCGAAAACGAACTTCAATAATCACCAGGCACTGATCGTCCTGCATGATCAGGTCGAGTTCGCCGAGCCGGCAATGAAAGTTTCGCCGTACCGTAGTCAGGCCTTGCTGTTCGAGATAACGATTCGCGAGTCGTTCAGCGTCGGCGCCTACAACTCTAGTGTTGGCTCGAACCACGATTCATCGTCTGCTGATTCCGGCACCAGCAGCTCTGCCTCGTCGCTGATGTCCTGAATCGGGCCGCCAATAATCTCCGTGTCGGGCAAAGCGACTGGTTCGCCACTTTGAAATTGTGCCCAGGCCAGCCGTCTTCGAACGCGACCATCAGCATCGAGATAGAGCGTGCCGGTTGCACCGTCGATTTCCTGCATGTCACCTGTGCGTGCGGCGAACAAGGCAGCGATGAGTTGATAAGCGTCATAGCCCATCGCATGCAATCGTCCCAGTCGTCGCTCGTTCGGGAAATACTCCTGGAAGAGTGCGGGCAAGTGCTCGATCCAGCTGTGCGGCGAAATAATCCACGGCGTGTCGGCAAACATGATGCCATTCAGGTCGCTGTTGGAGCGGCCATCCGGCGCATGAATAGACGAAGTGGAATAGGCCGGCAGGTCGCCGGAGTAATGGAATTTGAGCTGCGACTTTAGCAGCCTGCCTGCCGGCGCGTCGGCAGCCAGGAATATAAAATCAGTGTCCTGACGCCGGCGTGGATCGAATTGCAACGGTGCGCCTATGTTTGCGCGCAGGCGCCGATATCGTCGAACACTGCCGGAAAGCGCCATCAGATCTTCGATCGTATTCGAAAAGTCCTGATTGGCCGGCGTGTAACTACGATGATCGAGCAAGGTCCCGCCCAGTGCTTCAAACTCGGTTGCGAAGCTCGACAGGACCCGGCGACCCCAGTCGTTGTTAGGGACCAGGGCAACACCTCGCGTGTAGCCATCGCTGATGGCGCGCGTTGCTGCACTACGTGCTTCGTCCTCCGGCGCGAGCGCGAACTGATACAAGCCGGGCGGCGCCAGGATGTCATCGGGAAGATAATTCAAAGTCAGGACAGGGACGGGTACCAGGATGTCGTTCGCGAGTGAGACCACACTGTTTCTGAGTAACGGGCCAATAACGAATTGCGCGCCGTCAGCGACAGCCGTGGTGTATGCGGCACTGGCGCCACCTTCCGAGTTCACGTCGTACACGTGAATCGACTGCTCATCGTCGAGGCCTTCGATTGCCGAAAAGTAAGCACTCATGAAGCCGTTTTGAACCGCCTGTCCGGCTCTCGCGGTGCGTCCCGACAACGGCAGCAGTAACGCTATCTGTTTGGGGTAGTCGAGAATCAGTTCATCGGGAAGTGCGAGTCGATCGATGATGTCCATCGCCGCATGGCCGGCATGGCTGTCACGCCAGCGCAGGGCGCCATTTACCCAACCAATGCCCTGTTGGCCGGTCGAGGCCGCGAGTGAACCGAGACTGAGCCAGCCGCGGGTATCTTCATCAAGTGTCAGCGCTGCGCTGGCGCGCAGGACCCTTGGGTTACTGACCAGCAATGCCTGCCAAAGATGCCAGCGATTCTCTTCAATGCTGCGTCGGCCCGACAATAACGATTCGCGCTGCGTCATCAATTCGACAGCTCTGGCGGGATCCTGTTTCTGGATCCATGCGTCTGCGCGCAAAGCCTGGACTCGCAGCCGGCGATTCCGTGTCAATGGCTGGCGACTCATCGGTTCAAGTACGTCGAGCGCGCTGTCTGCTTCACCCTGGTACAGCATCAATGCGGCGGAGTTCGTGCTCCATAATCGACGCAGTTCCGAATCAGACGGTCTTGCGACGCTCGAAAATGCACTGCGCGCGCTTGCCGCATCACCAGCGTCCAGCCATTGTTCGACGGCCAGCAGCGTCAGCCTGTCCCGAGCGGTGCCCGTGCTGTTGGCGGCCAGGTTGATGTATATGCCGGCAGCATCCTGATGCTCGCCGTTGGCAGCCAGTCGCTCTGCGCGGCCCTCGCCGGGTGTGCCACCGAAACCGCCACCGGTACTCTGGCAAGCGGCGATCGCTAGCGACATGAGCAGCAATGCGGCAAGCCTTGCCAAAGACCGGCAAACGCGGGCAGGATGTCTCAGAGTTATTACCGAAATCTCAAACAAAGCATACGGTCCTTCATGAGCGGCACATTATTTGTTGTGGCAACGCCGATTGGCAATCTGGAAGATCTGTCGCCCCGAGCACGTCAGACGCTCGAAAACGTGGACCTGATTGCCGCCGAGGATACCCGGCACACCGGGCGATTACTATCGCATTTCGGCGTCAAAACACCACTTTTTGCATTCCATGACCACAACGAAGACAAAGTCGTCGCGACGCTGGTTGCTGACCTCGTTGCCGGCAAATCCATCGCGTTGGTCAGCGATGCCGGAACACCTCTTATCAGTGACCCGGGTTACCGGCTCGTTTCGGGCGCACATGCGAACGCGATCAGAGTCGTGCCGGTCGCCGGGCCCAGCGCGGTCACCGTTGCCCTGTCGGCGGCGGGCCTGCCGATCAACCGGTATTGTTTTGAGGGATTCCTGCCGGCCAAACAAAAGGCACGCAAGGATCGCCTGGCGGACCTTGCCAGCGAACGTCGCAGTATTGTCTTCTATGAATCGGTGCATCGAATAAGAGACTGCCTGCACGATCTCGTTGCAAGCTTCGGGGCTGATCGGGCTGCGTTCATCGGCCGCGAACTCAGCAAGATGCATGAGCAGTGTGTGCAGGCCACGCTCGGCGAACTGCTGGGCCAGCTCGATGCGGGCGATATCGTTTCCAAAGGCGAATTCGTCGTTGTTGTTACGGGCTCAGACGCGGAGCAAACGTCATCGCTCGATGTCGATCGACTTTTAGTCGAGCTGGCCGCACATCTGCCACCCAAGATCGCCGCGAAAATTGCTGCCCGAATCACTGGCGGTAAGCCAAATGACCTCTATCCGCGGCTCCTTGAACTCAGCAAACCGACGTAATTAGTGTAAACTCCGCCGTCCAAGAAAGTCGGAGTCGGCGAGGCAATCGCTGTAGCGCTCGTCGTTGCAGAGGAAAGTCCGGGCTCCGTCGGACAGGGCGCCAGGTAACGCCTGGAGGGTGCGAGCCCATGGAAAGTGCCACAGAAAATATACCGCCGACCTTGGTCGGTAAGGGTGAAAAGGTGCGGTAAGAGCGCACCGCGCGACTGGTAACAGTTCGCGGCACGGTAAACCCCGCCCGGAGCAAGACCAAATAGGGGAGTACGCAAGCTTAGGCTTGCACCGCCGGTTCCGAGCGGACTCCCGGGTAGGTCGCTAGAGGCAGTCGGTGACGGCTGTCCCAGATGAATGGTTGTCGATGACAGAACCCGGCTTATTGCCGGCTCCGACTTTCTTGATTCCTCTTCGGGGTCAGAGCCCTTTTTCAGGGCTCTGACCCCAATATAGGTGCTTGACAACAATTCTTGCGCGGGCTCGCTCAGGTCGCTGTCAGCCAGCCTGAATCCAGGCCCTGTCGGCGTTTGCCGACCCCAATTTCAGTGCTTGTCGAAGAAGTAGCTGTAAGCACATGATTTTCCTTGCGCCAGCGTTGCCACAATTTGCCCGATTTGGGCCACAGATAAGTCCCTAAGTCCCTGTACAACAACAAATAATTGCCATTGCTGGTTGACGCTCCTGAGGCCCCGACCTTATAGTGTTGAAAAGTGGATAAAAGTGGGAGGAAATGGGCAGCTTGCCCGGGGTTCGCGCCAGAAGAGCGGAGCCGGGGCCGTCCGCACCGTTGTGTTTCGAGGGGCCACAAAAGTCACATTGGACGCCAAAGGGCGTATGGCAATACCGACCCGGTATCGGGAGCGGCTGGCCTCCCGTTGTGATGGCGAAATCGTTATTACGGTCGACAAGGACCATTGCCTCCTGATTTATCCGCTAGCGGACTGGGAAGAGCTCGAGCGCAAGCTGGTGCGTTTGCCGAGCATGAACAAGGTCGCGCGAAACATTGTGCGGATTATGGTCGGTTATGCGACCGAGGTCGACATGGACAACAACGGCCGGATCCTGGTTTCGCGAGAACTCAGAGATTTCGCCGGGCTCGAGAAGCAAGCGATGTTGATCGGGCAGGGCAACAAATTTGAATTATGGGATGACGACGCCTGGATCGAAAAACGAGACGCGTGGCTGGCTGACGAAGATGACGGTGAATTGCCAGCCGATCTCGAAACCATTTCGTTCTAGGCCGGACATCTCCTGATGAGCAGCAACGCGCATGTGCCGGTGTTGCTGGGGCCGGTCCTCGACGGACTGGAAATCAAACAAGACGGTTGTTACGTCGACGGAACATTCGGACGCGGGGGACACAGCAGCGCAATTCTCGAGCGATTGAATGCGGATGGAAGGTTGATTGCGATCGACCGTGACCCACAGGCGATTGCATCAGCAGCACCGGCACTGGCGGATGACCCGCGAGTGCAACTAATAAGGAATGACTTTGCAAACTTGGCGACATGCATGGGGGAAAGGGGGTTCACGGGACAAGTCGACGGCCTGCTCCTCGACCTGGGCGTCTCATCACCGCAGCTGGACGAAGCCGTTCGAGGCTTCAGCTTTCTCCGCGACGGACCGCTCGACATGCGTATGGACCCGGATTCAGGTGTCTCTGCCGCCGACTGGCTGCAATCCGTGGAAGAAGCAACGTTGAGACGAGTGATTTACAAATACGGTGAGGATCGCGATGCGCCGCGCATCGCGCGCGCTGTGGTTGCAGCACGGGATACCGCCAGGATCGAGACGACGGGGCAACTCGTGGACATTGTTGCGGCCGTCATTCCGGCGCACACACGCAAAAAGCATCCGGCGACCAAGACGTTCCAGGCTGTTCGCATATTTATTAATGACGAACTCGGGCAACTCGAGGCGGTTCTCACGCAATCCATTGATGTGTTGCAGCAGGGCGGGCGCCTCTGTGTCATCAGTTTTCATTCGCTGGAAGATCGCATCGTCAAACGATTCATGCGCGATGCAGCGCGTGAGTCCGAACAGTATCGAGGCATGCCGGATGTGCCCGAAGAATTCCGGCCGAAACTAAAATTGATTGGCAAGGCGATTGCAGCTACGGCGGCAGAGATTGCAGTGAACGTGCGTGCCCGAAGTGCACACCTAAGAGTAGCGATGCGTCTCTGATGGAAATCGTAGCTAAACGGCAACCGTTCCTGCTGGTAGTTGTATTTGCTCTCGTGTGTGTGCTGAGCGCGATGGCTCTGATTTATACCAAGCATGAATCACGCAAGTTATTCGTTGAGCTGGAGAGCCTGACGCACACACGCGATGAATTGAATATTGAATGGGGCCAATTACAAATCGAACAAAGCACCTGGGCCACGCACGCCCGCATTGAGCAGGTCGCTACAGACGATCTGTCACTGGTGCGGCCAACAGCGACGGAAATTTTTGTAATTGAACGGCAATGACACGCGGCGCAGAAACAAAAGATCAAACTGCAAGACGATTCGTCGGCAGAGTCACGCTGGTAAGTGTGTTCTTTGCCCTGGTCGCGGCGTCACTCGTAGCGCGTGCGGTACATCTGCAAGTTCTTAACACAGAGTTTCTGAGCCATGAGGGACATGCGCGTCACCTGCGCACCGAGCAGATTTCGGCACACCGCGGCACCATTACCGATCGCAACGGTGAGCCGCTCGCGATAAGCACCCCGGTCGACAGCGTGTGGGCGAATCCGAAGGAACTTGCGCTTGCCGAAGACAAAATGCCCAGACTGGCACGCATTCTCGAGCTCGACGAGCAGTCACTGATACGCCAGATAACCTTTAGCATGAACAAGGACTTCGTGTACCTGCGGCGGCATCTCAGCCCGGACAAAGCACAGGAGGTGATGGCGCTCGATTTGCCTGGCGTCAACATTCAGCGTGAGTACCGTCGCTATTATCCCGCTGGCGAAGTCACCGGGCACCTCGTTGGCTTTACCAATGTCGATGACAAGGGCCAGGAAGGGCTTGAGCTCGCATTCAATCACTGGCTGGCCGGTGAGTCGGGTGCCAAGCGAGTACTCAAGGACCGGCTCGGGCGCTCAGTGGAAAATGTCGAAAGCATCCGGCCGCCGCATCATGGCAAGGAGTTGCGGACCAGCATAGATTTGCGCATTCAGTACGTGGCGTACCGGGCGCTCAAGACTGCGATCCAGTCCTACAACGCGGAATCGGGATCGATCGTCGTGCTCGACACACAATCGGGGGAAGTACTGGCGATCGCGAATCAGCCGACTTACAACCCGAATGATCGTTCGCAGATGACGGCCGAACGCTATCGCAACAGGGCTATTACTGACATCTTTGAGCCCGGCTCAAGTATTAAGCCACTCATTGTTACAGCAGCACTCGAGAGTGGCAATTACCGTCCAAGCAGTATTATCGATACCGCGCCGGGATATGTAACGGTCGGCGCAAAAACGATTGAAGACAGCCGTAATCTCGGACGCATCAGCCTGACGACGATCCTCGCACGCTCAAGCAACGTCGGCGCAACAAAGCTCGCGATGTCGTTACAGCCCGACCAACTCTGGAACACGATGAGCCAGTTCGGTCTGGGGTCTCTGACCGCGAGCGGTTTTCCGGGTGAGTCTGCCGGCACATTGACGCATCACGATCACTGGCAACCGATCAGCCAGGCGACGCTCGCTTACGGCTACGGTTTGTCAGTTACGCCGCTGCAACTCGCGCAGGCCTATGCGGTGCTCGGCAGTAACGGTATGCAACACCCGATTTCACTGGTCGCGTTGGAGCAGCCGGGTGAAGGTGAGCGCAAGATTACACAGAATTCTGCCGTGGCGGTGCGACGCATGCTTGAGGAAGTCGTGCGCCCGGGCGGCACTGGAACAGGCGCTGCGGTGTCCGGATATCGTATAGCAGGCAAGACCGGCACCTCCTGGAAGTTTGCAGCCGGAGGATATTCGAGAGACAAATACATATCGGTTTTTGCCGGTCTCGCACCGGCCAGTAATCCGCGTCTCGCTGCGGTGGTCGTCATCGATGAACCCAGCGGCGAGCTCTACTACGGCGGTGACGTTGCAGCGCCGGTTTTCGCTGACGTCATGTCTGAATCCTTGCGCCTGCTTGCCGTGCCACCGGACGCGCTGCCAGCGCGTGAGCCGAACAGCAGCATGCAGGCGATGAGTCGATGAGCATGCCGGCCGAACACGTCAATCAGGCAATGACACTCGCGGAACTGATGCAGGGCTATGCGGACGCACCGGATATTCCGGTGTATGGCATTGCGAGCGACAGCCGGCAACTGCAGGAAGGCGATCTGTTTCTCGCTTGCCAGGGAATCGGTAGTCACGGTATCGACTACGTTGCTGACGCGGTTGCAGCAGGCGTTGTTGCCATCGCGTATGACGCTTCCACTAGCAGCCGGCCGAGCGGTGAATTCGGCATTCCAATGCTAGCCGTCGACGATCTGGGCAGGCACCTGGGCAGTATCGCGAACCGTTTTTTCCATTCACCATCCGCGGCCGTGCGCGTAATCGGTATCACTGGAACCAACGGCAAGACGACCGTGGCATGGCTTATTGCGCAATGCCTTGAGCGACTCGGTGAAACATGTGGCTACATGGGCACGCTTGGCTCCGGTATCGGCGAAGTTGATCTAGGTGAGGGCATGACGACGCCGGCGACGGTCGAGATGCACCATCGGCTGGCTGATTTCCGCGATGCGGGTGCCAGGTTTGCGGCGATCGAAGTGTCCTCGCACGCACTCGATCAGAATCGAGTCGACGGCGTCGCATTTGATACGGTGTTGTTTACGAATCTGAGCCGTGATCACCTTGACTACCACGGCGACATGCAAAGTTATGCTGATGCGAAGGCGCGCCTGTTTACTGAATACAGCGCCAAGCAGCGGATCATAAATCTCGACGCCGAATTCGGTGCGCAACTTGCGGATCGATGCGGCCAGGATGTCGTTACTGTCTCAACCAATTTCGATCGGGTCGCCAACGGCCGGCCGTACGTGTTCGTTCGCTCAGTTGTTGCCAACGCGGATGGCTCACAGGTCAGAGTCAGCAGTTCATGGGGCGATAGTGAGTTTGCGTTGCCACTGCCTGGCGATTTCAACGTTGCGAATGCGGTCATCGTCCTTGCTCTTTTGCTTAACCAGGGAGTGCCACTGGAAACGGCCTGCGCCGTACTCGAGGATGTCGAGGCACCACCAGGCAGGATGCAACGCGTTGTGACCGAAGTAGCGCGCCCGGTGGTCTACGTCGATTACGCACATACGCCTACGGCGTTGGACGTCGTTTTGCGTTCACTCAGGACGCACTGCCGCGGCAAACTGTGGTGCGTATTCGGTTGCGGAGGAGATCGCGACCAGGGCAAGCGCCCGCAAATGGGAAAAGTTGCCGTACGTCGCGCCGATCGCGTCGTCATCACCAGTGACAATCCACGTAGCGAGACACCTGGCGACATTATCGCGGCTATCGCTGCGGGCGCTGATCGTCCCGATAGTGTGGTGCTGATTGAAGACCGTGCGACCGCAATCGCATGGGCAATCGCCAATGCCGGTGACGATGACATTGTCCTCATCGCTGGCAAAGGCCACGAGAACTACCAGTTGTTAGGTGCCGAGCGTCGCGACTTTTCCGATCTTGGCGCAGCGGCAGCGAATCTTGCGCTGCGTGCGGAGTCGCGGCAATGATTTCGCGACTCTCATCGGCCGCCGACTCGATGCAGGGCATCCTGCATGGAGCAGATCGCACTTTCGACGGTGTGAGTACTGATACGCGCACTTTGAAGAGCGGCGAGTTGTTCTTCGCATTGTCCGGGCCGAATTTCGACGGCGGCGAATTCGTTCCGCAGGCCAGTGACAAAGGTGCAGCCGGTGCTGTGGTGGCTGCAAAAGTGAGCAGCGACCTTGCGCAAATAGCGGTTGATGACACGCGTCTGGCGTTAGGGCGGCTCGGTGCAGCCTGGCGGCAACAATACGCAGCAATGGTGGTTGCTGTGACAGGCAGCAATGGCAAGACGACGCTCAAGGAAATGATCGCGGTGTGCTTGACGCAGTCGGCGCCGACCATTGCGACCGACGGCAACCTGAATAATGACATTGGCATGCCCTTGATGTTGTTGCGTATGGACGCATCGCATCGCTTCGCTGTACTGGAAATGGGCGCCAACCATGCTGGCGAAATCGCCTACCTGACATCGCTCGCACAACCTGAGGTTGTTGTCATTACCAACGCAGGTGCGGCGCACCTCGAAGGATTTGGATCGGTAAGCGGCGTCGCACACGGCAAGGGTGAAATTCTGCAGGGCGAACCGCGCCCACGTTACGCAATACTCAATGCCGACGACGAGTTCTACAGCTATTGGCGGTCGCTGGTCGATGATATCGAGGTTTTAAGTTTCGGCCTCGACGACGGCGCAGATATTTACGCTACTGCGGTTCAAACCGGCAAAGCTGCGAGCACGTTCCGCCTGCATCTTCCTGCAGTAGAGCTCGACATAAACCTGCCGCTCGTGGGCTTGCACAACATCAGCAATGCATGTGCTGCCGCTGCCGTAGCGGTCGCGCTCGGAATTTCGGGCGCGCAAATCAAGACCGCTCTTGAGTCCATCGCACCGGTGGCTGGTCGTTTGCAGGCGATCAATGGCATGCACGGCGCCACCTTGTACGACGACAGTTACAACGCCAATCCGGTTTCCGTACAGGCTGCCGGGGAGTTTCTCGCTGCGCTTGCGGGCAGGAACTGGATGGTGCTCGGTGACATGGGCGAGCTCGGCAGCGATGCCGAAGCGCTGCACCGGCATGCCGGTGAGAATCTGCGCGCGAGCGGAATTGATCGCTTGTTTGCGACTGGCGAGCTGAGTCGTGCGACCGTCGCCGCGTTCGGTGACGGAGCTAAATGGTTTGCAGGTATCGACGAGCTGACAGCCGGACTTGCCGGCGAATTGGCGGCGGACGTCAATGTGCTTATCAAGGGATCACGCGCCGCTCGAATGGAGCGCGTTGTCGATGCCGTTCGCGCGCCGCGGGCAATGAGAAAAGAGGCCTGACATGCTGCTTTATCTCACAACCTACCTGGCGCAATTTGAGTCCGGCTTCAACGTTTTCAGCTACCTGACAATGCGTGCAATTCTTGGCGCATTGACCGCATTAGTGCTGTCGTTCGTGATCGGTCCGCGCATGATCAGGAAGTTGAGCCATAACCAGGTTGGTCAGCCGGTACGGGACGACGGTCCCGATACGCACCTGATCAAAGCTGGTACGCCAACCATGGGTGGCGCGTTGATACTTACGTCGATAGCCGTGAGTACTTTGCTGTGGTCGGACCTGGAGAACATATTCGTCTGGGTCGTGCTGTTCGTCACTCTGGCGTTCGGTGTCATCGGTTACGTCGATGACTACAAGAAACTCATTCTGCAGAATCCAGCAGGCATATCGGCGAAACAAAAAATATTCTGGCAATCAGTCGCGGCGATTATTGCAGCGATTGCCTTGTATTACTTTGCTGAGGCAAACGGCACCCTGGACACGGCCACGGCCCTGCTGATTCCGTACTTCAAAGACTGGACCATTCAGCTCGGCATGTCGCAGATGCTGGTGACTTACCTGTTTATTGTCGGCTTCAGCAACGCCGTAAACCTGACCGATGGACTTGATGGCCTGGCGATCATGCCGACTGTACTTGTCGGCGGTGCGCTCGGCCTGTTTGCCTACGTTACGGGCAACGTTAATTTTTCAGAGTACCTTGGCATTCCTTACGTCGCCGGCACCGGCGAAATCATGGTCTTCTGTGCGGCCCTGGCTGGCGCGGGACTCGGCTTCCTTTGGTTTAACACCTATCCCGCGCAGGTGTTCATGGGCGATATCGGTGCACTCTCGCTCGGTGCAGCGTTGGGTGCTGTTGCTGTGGTCGTTCGCCAGGAAATTGTACTGGCGATCATGGGTGGCGTGTTCGTTGTCGAAACGCTGTCCGTCATCATTCAAGTCGGATCGTTCAAGTTAACGGGCAAGCGTGTTTTTCGAATGGCGCCGTTGCATCACCATTTCGAGCTCAAAGGCTGGGCCGAACCGAAAGTAATTGTTCGATTCTGGATTATCACGGTCATCCTGGTGCTGATCGGCCTCGCGAGTCTGAAGATACGATGAGCGCCGTCAAGAAATCGAGATCGGCAAACAAGGATCTGGTCGTGGGCCTAGGTGCCACCGGCTTGTCGATCGCGCGCTACCTGCGACGCGCCGGGCTGGACGCGAGCTTTGTTGACAGCCGTGACGAACCACCCGGCATTGAGGATATGGACGAGGTATGGCCCGACGCCGATGTATCGCTTGGCGATATGGCCTTACCTGACAAGGTCGATCGAATCATCGTTTCCCCGGGCATCGCGGATAGCGAGCCGCTGCTCGAGAAAGCGCGCAAAGCCAATATTGAAATTGTGTCGGACATCGAGTTGTTCGCGCGCGACGCGCAGGCACCCTACGTTGCAATCACGGGTTCGAATGGCAAAAGCACTGTAACGACGTTGCTCTATCACATGGGCCGCGCAGCCGGGAAAGAGACACTGGCCGGCGGCAATCTCGGCGAACCTGCACTGGATTTGCTCGACAAGCAGAAGCCGGACTTGTATGTACTTGAATTGTCCAGCTTTCAATTGCAGCGCACCGAGTCGTTGCAGGCGACCGTGGCAGTGTTGCTCAACGTCTCGCCGGATCATCTTGACTGGCATCGCAGCGAAAAAGAATACCGCGACTCAAAATATTGCGTTTACCGGGCGGCGGATGCAGCGGTCGTCAACCGGGCCGACCAACGGGCGCACACGGAAACGAAGAACATCGACAAGGTCATCAGCTTCGGTATGGACGAGCCGGAAGAGGGCCAATACGGAATCTGCAGCGAAGACGGTATCGACTACCTCGCGCGTGGCAACACGTTGCTGATCGCAACTTCGGACATGGCAATGTACGGGCGGCATAACCAGGCTAACGCGCTGGCGGCACTGGCTGCAGGAGAACTGCTCGGGTTTGAGATGGCGCCCATGTTGCAGGTCCTGAACGAGTTTCCGGGTCTGCCGCATCGCATGCAGTTCGTCGCTCGCAAGGGTTCTGCTGACTACATCAATGACTCCAAGGCGACCAATGTTGCGGCGGCCGTTGCATCGGTCGACTCCGTTGACGGCATGGTGGTGCTGGTTGCGGGTGGCCAGGGCAAGGGCGGCGACTTTTCCGAGCTGGCAGTGGCACTGGAAAACAAATTACGTGCGGCAGTATTGATCGGCACCGACGCCGACCAGATCGCGAAGGCACTCGACACGGTTGTGCCCGTGTATTTCGCAACGGATATGGAAGACGCAGTTCAACAGGCCGCCGCGTACGCAGAAACAGAAGACACGGTATTGCTTGCGCCAGCTTGTGCGAGTTTCGATCAGTTCGATAACTACGGCGCGCGCGGCGACGCGTTTGGCGCTGCGGTGGAGGCGCTGCCGCGATGACGACCAGCACAACCATGCCATTCCCGGTGCGCCTCAGGACGCAACTCAAACTTGACCCGGTCATGTTGCTCATCGTTGGCATGTTGCTGCTCGGTGGCCTTGTGATCCTGGCGTCAGCGTCAATCACCGTATCGGACAACGCCACTGGCCAGCCATTCTTTTATGTCGAGCGGCAACTTATCGCAGCGTTGATTGGTGGAGGCGCCGCATTTGCCTGCTTGCTCATCCCGATGCGCGTGTGGCAAACACTTGGCCCGCTGATACTGCTGTTCGGCATCGCGTTGTTGTGTCTCGTACTTGTGCCTGGTGTGGGTTACGAAGTGAACGGTGCCACTCGCTGGATTCGCTTCGGCATCGTGAATCTGCAGGTATCGGAACCGGCGCGACTCTGCCTGTTCATCTATCTCGCTGGCTACGTCGTCCGGCAACAAAAATCGCTGCGCGAAAAATTCGTCGGCTTCCTGCGGCCGATGCTCGTGTTGACGATCAGCTGCGCGTTGCTGTTGGCGCAACCCGATTTTGGCGCTGCAATTGTCCTGCTCGCGACTGCGCTGGTAATACTTTTCGTTGCCGGAGCCCGCATTCGTGATTTCGTGGTGTTCTTTTCTGCGGCGTCTGTGGCGATGACGGCACTTGCGCTGACCTCGCCGTATCGTATGAAACGACTGACTGGTTTTCTCGATCCATGGGCAGACCCTTACGATTCCGGTTTTCAGCTCACACAGTCGTTGATCGCGATCGGGCGTGGCGAGTGGTTCGGCGTAGGTCTCGGTGACAGTGTGCAGAAGCTCTTTTACCTGCCCGAAGCGCACACCGATTTCGTATTCGCAGTTTTTGCCGAGGAGTTCGGTCTGCTTGGTTCGTTCGTGCTGGTTGGCTTGTTCCTCGCGCTACTGTGGCGAATATTCGGACTGGCACGTCGGGCCGCCGCTGCGGATCGCTATTTCGAAGCGTACCTGGCGATCGGCCTGGGATCCTGGCTTGGGTTGCAGGCATTCATCAACGTCGGCGTGAACATGGGCATGCTACCGACAAAGGGCCTGACCCTGCCGTTGGTTAGCTACGGTCGCAGCAGTTTGATCGTCACGATGATTGCCATCGGCCTGCTGATGCGTATTCACCATGAACTTGCGGTGGATGCGAGACCCGTCAATCGCAAACGGCGGAGAAAGCGATGAGCGGGCGGCAGACCAATCGACCAATTCTCGTCATGGCAGGTGGCACGGGTGGACACGTGTATCCGGCCCTTGCCGTCGCACGTGCTCTTAAGGCGCGCGAACAAAATATCGTCTGGCTTGGTACCCATCGCGGCCTGGAGGCGCGGGTAGTTCCGGCCGCTGGTATCGACATCGAGTGGATCAATGTTAAAGGGCTGCGGCGCAAAGGCGTGGTGGCCTTGCTGGTAGCACCGTTGCAACTGGCCTGGGCCCTGCTGCAGGCCATCGCTGTTATTTTGCGTCGCCGCCCGGCTGCCGTACTCGGCATGGGTGGCTTCGTTTCCGGACCAGGTGGCCTTGCCGCCTGGCTTACCCGTCGGCCGCTCGTCATTCACGAGCAGAATGCGGCCGCCGGCCTTACAAACCGTCTTCTGGCGCGTCTTGCCCGGGTTGTGCTGCAAGCCTTCCCGGGCAGTTTTAATTCCAGTATTGATGTTGAAACCGTGGGTAACCCGGTTCGCGAAGACATCGCAGCAGTTGCGGAACCTGTCGTTCGTTATGACGAGCGGCAGGGTCGCCTGCGTTTGCTGGTGTTGGGCGGCAGTCAAGGCGCGCTGGCACTGAACCAGACCGTACCTGCAGCCATCGTGTTGTTGCCTGAAGATGAGCGCCCGCTTGTTCGCCATCAATGTGGCGACCGCACCTTCGGCATCGCACACACGGCGTATGCCGAGCACGACGTTGATGTTGAACTAATTCCGTTCATTGACGATATGGCAGCGGCCTATGCCTGGGCTGACCTGGTTGTCTGCCGCTCCGGAGCACTGACGGTCGCCGAGCTATGTGCAGTTGGCTTGCCGGCGCTGTTCGTGCCGTATCCAGCGGCCGTCGATGATCATCAAACAGCGAACGCGCGGCCGATGGCCGATGCAGGGGCTGCCGTCATTGTTGATGAAAGCATGCTCACTGCAGAAGTTCTGGCAGGCCAGCTGCACGAGTGGTTGTCGTCACGCGCCGATTTGCAGGCCAAAGCAGAACTGGCCCGCGGCCTGGCGAAACCAAATGCACTGATGCGTATCACCGAGCTCTGTCTCGAACAAGCGGGGGCCGCGGCATGATCAAACGAATGCGACGCATTCACTGCGTGCACTTTGTTGGTATCGGCGGGTCCGGCATGTCGGGCATCGCTGAAGTGATGTTGAGCCTCGGCTACAAAGTTCAGGGCTCTGACCTGAAAGGGAATAAACAGACACGGCGTCTTGAGAATCAGGGCGCCACCATCTTCATCGGCCACACTGCCAAGAACATCGAGAGTGCGGACGCCATTGTTGTTTCCAGTGCGGTCGATGAAACCAATGCAGAGGTTGCTGCTGCCCACGAGAAGCTGATGCCAGTGGTGCAAAGAGCCGAAATGCTCGCTGAGCTCATGCGCTTTCGCTACTCCATCGCTGTTGCCGGCACACATGGCAAGACAACCACAACCAGCCTGGTCGCAAGTGTGCTCGCAGAAGGCGGCCTGGATCCGACCTTCGTGATCGGCGGTCGGCTCAAGAGTGCCGATGCGAACGCGCGGCTGGGGCAGGGCGACTACCTGGTCGCCGAAGCGGACGAAAGCGACGCGTCATTCGTGCATCTGAAACCGATGCTCGCGGTCGTGACCAATATCGATGCGGATCACATGTCGACTTACGACGGCGACATCGAAAAACTGCGCAATGGCTTCATCGAGTTTCTGCACAACCTGCCGTTCTATGGCCTCGCCGTGGTGTGTACTGATGACCCCGGTGTGAATGAAGTGCTTGCCAACATCGGTCGCTCGATCGTGACCTATGGCGTCAATGAGGACGCCGATGTTCGAGCGGTGAATATTGAGTTCTCACAGGGCCTGTCAAAATTCGCCGTGCTTCGCTCTGGCGATCGTGCACCGTTGCAGGTATCGCTGGGCCTGCCTGGTCTGCATAACGTTCGCAATGCGCTGGCGGCGATTGCGGTTGCTGATGAGCTGCAGATTGCCGACGATGCTGTCGTTGCGGCGTTGCAGAATTTTGAGGGCATAGATCGGCGCTTCCAGAATCTCGGTGAGGTTGAGACTGCGGCCGGCAAGGTCCTGATGATTGACGACTACGGCCACCACCCGACCGAAATCGCGGCAACGCTGGCGGCTGCCCGTTCAGGCTGGCCCGAGCGACGCATCGTGCTGGTGTTTCAACCGCATCGCTATTCGCGAACACGTGACCTGATGGACGACTTCGCAACAGTACTGTCCGAGGCAGACGTCACCATCGTGCTGGACGTTTACGCGGCGGGAGAGACGCCCATTGCCGGCGCAGACGGTCGCGCGATCGCTCGTGCCGTGCGCTCACGCGGCTCAGCGGAACCTGTATTCGTCGAGTCGCTCGACGAGTTGTTGCCAGTGCTCGACGGACTCGTCGCCAATGGCGATCTCGTGTTGACGATGGGAGCCGGGGACATCGGCGCCTACGCTGCGGGGCTCCCGGACTTGCTGCGCAGCAAACCGAATCTGACGGTGCACTCATGATGGCTGCGGAAAAACAGGCCGATCGCCATGGTGAACTACGTGAAAACGAACCGATGAGCCGGCATACATCCTGGCGCGTCGGTGGGCCCGCTGACCTGTTTTTCGTGCCCTCAAGCGTAGCGGAGTTGTCCGAATTCCTGCGCGAGCTGGATACGTCGACGCCGATTTTCTGGCATGGCGCAGGCAGCAATTTGCTGGTCCGCGACGGTGGTCTTCGTGGTGTCGTAATATCGGCCGCGAAAATTATGCGCTCAATGGAACGCGTCGAGAACTTTCTCGTCAATGCCGGCAGTGGCGTGCCGTGCACGCAACTCGCGCGCCAGTGTTTGCGGTGGGACATCGGTCCAGCAGAATTCTTTGCGGGCATACCCGGCACGGTTGGCGGTGCTCTGGCAATGAACGCCGGCGCGCACGGTGGCGAAACCTGGGAGCGTGTCGAATCCGTAAAGACCATCGATCGTGCGGGTGAAATTCATTTGCGCGCACCCGCCGAGTACACAGTTGGCTATCGCAGTGTCACCGGACCGGGCAGTGAATGGTTTATCGAAGCGAATTTTCGCTTTGACCCGGAGGCGAAGGCCAGTAAGGAAACGCTGGACGCGCTGTTGCAGCGTCGCAAGACAACTCAGCCGCTTGGATTGCCGAGTTGTGGCTCGGTGTTCCGCAATCCGCCAGGCGATCATGCAGCCAGACTGATTGAGGCGGCTGGCCTGAAAGGCTATTGCATCGGTGGCGCCGAGGTGTCGGTCAAGCACGCGAACTTCATCATCAATAGCGATAACGCGACAGCAACCGATGTCGAGGAGTTGATCGAGCACGTTCGTCATACGGTTATTGAGCAGCACGGCATCGAGTTGTTGCACGAAGTCCGAATAATCGGGGAGATGCCACAATGACCCGATTCCTGTCCATGCGGGAACGTCGCAGCCATGTAGAAAGTGCGCTTGATTTCGGTCGCGTGGCCGTCATGCTGGGCGGCTTTTCCAGCGAGCGGCAAGTGTCCCTCGACACCGGTGCCGCGGTCCTGAATGCGCTCAAGGAACGCGGTATTGATGCGCATGCCTGGGACCCTGCCAGCAACAGCCTCGCAGAATTTGCAGCAGCTGGTTTCGAGCGGGCCTGGATTGCGCTGCACGGTCCGGGTGGTGAAGATGGGGCGTTGCAGGGTGCGCTGGAATGGCTGGACACCCCGTACACGGGCAGCGGCGTCATGGCGTCGGCGATCGCCATGGATAAAGTCCGCAGCAAACATCTTTTCGACGCTGCCGGCATTCCCACGCCCGGCTACGCGGTAATTCGTCACCACGCCGATGCCATCATGGCCGTCGAAGAGCTTGGGCTGCCGCTGATTCTCAAGCCAGCGGGGGAAGGCTCGAGCGTCGGCATGAGCAAGGTTTTCGAACCTGAAGATCTGGATGGTGCTGTCAATCTCGCGCTCAAGTTTGGCAGCGTCGCGCTGGCCGAGCGCTGCATCGTTGGCGACGAAATAACGGTCGCCGTATTGCAGGGCGAGGCGTTGCCCAGCATACGCATCGAAACGCCACGCGTTTTTTACGACTACCGCGCCAAGTACGAATCCGATCGCACGCAATACTACTGTCCGGGCACCGACAGCGCCGAGCTCGAGAAACGCTACGCCGATCTCGCGGTTGCTGCATTCGGCGAACTTGGCTGTTCGGGATGGGGCCGGGTGGATTTCATGGCTGGCGCCGATGGCGAACCCAAGGTGCTGGAAGTCAACACGGTGCCGGGAATGACGAGCCACAGCCTCGTGCCGATGGCGGCAAAACACGCAGGCATCGATTTCGAAGAACTGTGCTGGCGGATTCTGGAAACCAGTGTCGGCACAGATACCAGTGCCACTCACATCGAGGTAGCAGCCAATGACGCGTAAACAGGCGAGACGGCGCAAAGTGAAGAAGTCCTCGGGACTGCGCATGCCGACGATACGGGTAGGCCTACTGGTCGCACCGCTGGTGGCGATGGGCGTAATCGTCGCGACCTATTTTCTTAGTTCGAGCGTACTCGATCGGCCAATTCGCTCAATCGAAATCAATGGACCGTTCCAGCGCGTGTCCGCGCTGCAAATCGAAGAAGCCATCAGCGCGGAGCTGGAAGATGGTTTTGTCAGTGCGGATCTGACGGCGATCCAGCAGCGCATCGTTGCACTTCCATGGATCGACCAGGCTACGGTCGCACGACGCTGGCCGAGTCGCTTGCGGATCACCGTAACCGAGCAGGTGCCGGCAGCAACCTGGGGCGAGAGCGGGCTGTTGAACGTGCGCGGCGAACTGTTCGTCAGCAGCGTGCGTCATGTGCCGGTTGAACTGCCGCGCTTGAGCGGCCCGAAGGACCGCTCGGGAGATGTTGCGCGGCGCTACCTGGCAGTTCGCGATCGATTGATTCCGATTGGCCTTGACCTGCGGCGCGTGCACCTGGACAAACGCGGCGCCTGGGAAATGACATTGCAAAACGGTGTCGAGGTTCGACTCGGTCGCCGCGCAGTTGAAGAGCGTACAGAACTGTTCCTGAACATTGTCGCGGACATCATTACGAGCCGGGCTGACGAGATTGAATACGTGGACATGCGTTACAGCAATGGCTTCACGATTGGCTGGAACAACGGCTCAAACACACCAGTAACAGATCCGGAAGGAAATGCCGACAACATGCTCGCTCTGAGAGGAAACCCCTGAGTGTCCAAACGCGGTGACAAAAACCTGATCGTAGGTCTCGACATTGGAACGTCCAAGGTCGTCGCGATTGTTGGGGAGATTAATGATGACGGCGGTATTGAGGTCATCGGCATTGGATCGCATCCATCTCGCGGCCTGAAGAAAGGTGTGGTCGTCAACATTGAATCGACCGTGCACTCGATCCAGCGTGCAGTTGAAGAAGCCGAGCTCATGGCTGGCTGCGACATTCACTCGGTATACACCGGTATCGCGGGCAGTCACGTTCGCAGTCTGAATTCACACGGAATAGTTGGTGTGCGGGACAAGGAAGTGAGCGCGGGTGACGTTGATCGCGTGATTGATGCGGCTCGCGCCGTGGCTATACCGGCCGACCAGAAAATACTGCATATCCTGCCGCAGGAATTCCTGATCGATAGCCAGGGAGGTATCCGCGAACCGGTTGGCATGTCCGGTGTTCGCCTCGAAGCAAAAGTGCATATGGTCACGGGTGCCGAAAGTGCGGCACAAAATATCGTCAAGTGCGTGCAACGCTGCGGCCTTGAAGTCGATGACATTGTGCTCGAGCAATTGGCGTCGAGCTATTCTGTTTTGACCGACGATGAGAAAGAACTCGGTTCCTGCATCGTGGACATCGGCGGTGGCACGACCGACCTTGCTGTGTTCCTCGGTGGCGCCATCCAGCACACCGCTGTCATTCCGATTGCCGGCGATCAGGTGACCAACGACATCGCAGTGTCGATGCGTACACCAACGCAGTACGCCGAAGAGATCAAAATCAAGTACGCCTGTGCCCTGTCACAGCTCGCGAATCCGGACGAAACGATCGAGGTGCCGAGCGTTGGCGACCGACCGCCGCGCAGGCTGGCGCGTCAAACGCTCGCTGAAATCGTCGAGCCTCGCTACGAAGAACTTTTTGGTCTTATTCGCGACGAACTGCGCCGCTCAGGATTCGAAGAATTGATTGCAGCGGGCATCGTCATCACCGGCGGCAGCGCGAAGATGGAAGGCGCCGTCGAGCTTGCCGAAGAAGTATTTCACATGCCGGTGCGCCTCGGTGCGCCGCAATACGTTGAAGGACTCATGGACGTGATTCGCAATCCGATTCACGCCACGGGGGTTGGATTGCTGTTGTACGGCTACGAAAGTTTGTCGCGAAGGACGTCGCGCGGCACGCCGATGAGCAGCAACCTGGGCGATGTCTGGGACCGAATGAAAGCATGGTTCAGCGGACAGTTTTAAGAATACCGGCGGCACAATGCCGGGGAATGATAACGGGAAATATCCCACCAAGAGGTCACAGCGGAGGAAGGTTAAATGTTTGAATTAATGGATGCGCACAGCCAAAGTGCTGTCATAAAAGTCATCGGCGTCGGCGGCGGCGGTGGCAATGCCGTCGCGCACATGGTTGACACCGGTATTGAAGGTGTCGATTTCATCTGCGCGAATACGGATGCGCAAGCGCTGAAAAGCGCTCGAGTGCGAACGGCATTGCAGATCGGCTGCAACATCACCAAGGGACTCGGTGCTGGTGCAGATCCCGACATTGGTCGTCAGGCAGCGATGGAAGATCGTGATCGGATACACGAGGTCATCGAAGGTGCCGATATGTTGTTCATTACTGCCGGCATGGGCGGCGGTACCGGAACGGGTGCCACACCGGTTGTTGCACAGGTTGCCAAGGAGCTCGGCATCCTGACGGTTGCAGTGGTGACCAAGCCGTTTCAGATGGAAGGTGCCAAACGTCTCGCTATTGCGGACCAGGGTATCGCGGAGCTCGGCAAGCACGTCGATTCTCTGATAACCATTCCGAACGAGAAACTGCTGGCGGTCCTGGGCGGTGAAACGACGTTGCTGGATGCTTTCCGTTCGGCCAACCAGGTGCTGCAAGGTGCGGTACAGGGTATCGCGGAGCTGATTACTCGTCCGGGGCTGATTAACGTCGACTTTGCCGATGTCAGAACCGTAATGGCCGAAATGGGTATGGCCATGATGGGTTCCGGTGAATCGTCAGGCGAAGATCGCGCCCGTGAGGCAGCCGAAGCTGCGATTTCCAGTCCGCTGCTCGAGGATATCAATCTCTCTGGCGCCAACGGCATTTTGGCCAACGTCACTGCGGGAATGGATCTGTCGATCGGAGAATTCCAGGAGGTCGGTAATACGATCAAGGAATTCGCTTCCGAGGGCGCGACCGTTGTGGTCGGAACCGTGATCGATCCGGATATGACTGATCGCATTCGGGTTACGGTGGTGGCGACCGGGCTGGGCCAAAATGCTGCCAACGCCGAATCTCCGATGCGCATTGTGCGGCGTGCAGCTGCAACTGCAGAGCCAAACTATCATGGTTTGGACAAGCCGACCGTACAGAGACAGCGCGCTGTTGGCGATGGTCTGGACGATGCAGGACTGCAGGAGGAGTTGCTGGACATACCGGCGTTCCTCAGACGCCAGGCTGACTGACGACCCACAACGTCGTTAGAGATAGACCTCCGCTTTGCCGGCCCGGATCATCCGGGCCGGCCCTCTTCCTACCCCTCGCAAGCACAATCTAAGCCCGAACTAATAGAATGCCTCTAAGAGATTGAAATCTTGGAGAGTTTTCCGGTCTGTGGTAATCTTGCGCGCGTAAATTGCCATACAGAACCGCCATGCTGCGACAGAGAACACTGAAGACAGCCATACGCGCAACCGGCGTAGGTCTGCACACCGGCGAAAAGGTCTATATGACCTTGCGACCCGCCGCGGAAAACTCAGGAATCACCTTCAGGCGCGTCGATCTCGACCATCCCGTCGATATCAAGGCAGATCCACGCCTGGTTGGCGAGACCATGCTGGGTACAACGCTGGTCAAGGACGGTGTGAAGGTTGCGACTGTTGAACATCTGATGTCCGCACTGGCAGGACTGGGAATCGACAATGTTTACGTCGACCTGTCTGCGCCCGAAGTACCGATCATGGACGGCAGTGCCGGCCCCTTTGTATTTTTGTTGCAGTCGGCGGGTATCGAAGAACAGAATGTGGCAAAGCGTTTTATCCGCATCAAGAAAAAAGTACGCGTCGAAGACGGTGACAAGTGGGCGGAGCTGGTTCCGTTCAATGGCTTTAAAGTGAATTTCGAGGTGTATTTCAATCACCCCGTATTCAACAAGCTGGTGCAGCATGCAACGATCGATTTCTCGTCGACCTCATTTCTGAAAGAAGTGAGCCGTGCACGTACGTTTTGCTTTCTGCGTGATGTTGAAGCGCTGCGCGAGCGCAATTTGACGCTTGGTGGAAGCATGGATAACGCCATCGTTCTTGATGACTATCGCATCCTCAACGAAGACGGTTTGCGCTACGGAAATGAATTCGTCATTCACAAGATCCTCGATGCGATTGGCGACATTTACCTGCTTGGTCGTTGTGTCGTCGGTGAATTTCGCGCCTACAAGTCCGGTCATGATCTGAACAACAAATTATTACGCGCCTTGCTCGAGCAGGAAAATGCCTGGGATGAAGTAACTTTCAACGACCCGAAAAAGGCACCGGTCTCCTACGCCACGCCGTCCTACGCCTAGAGCCGCTGTTTGTAGGAGGGCCTTCAGGCCCGAAATACAATGACTAAAGAACTATTCCGTGAAGATTCCTACCTGCGTGATTGTGACGCGACGGTCACGTCTATCAGCGAAGACGGCGTCGTTCTCGAGCAAACTATTTTCTATCCTTTGGGCGGTGGCCAGCCCGGGGACACCGGCGCGATCAGCTGGAGCGGCGGCCAGGCGCAGATCGTCAATACACGCTATGGCGCCGATGGCGGAATTTGCCATCAATTGGCAGAAAACTCTCCTTTGCCGGCGGTCGGCGATGCCGTTCACCTGGAACTGGACTGGGCCCGCCGCTACAAGCACATGCGCATGCACACGGCGATGCATCTGCTTGGTTCGGTACTTCAATACGGCGTGACGGGCGGCAATATATCCACGGAAAAAAGCCGGCTGGATTTCGATATGGAAGACACGGTCGACAAAGAATCGGTTGCTGCCGCAATCGAAGCATTGGTTGCGGGCGATCACGCTATCAGTTGCAGATGGATCAGCGAAGCAGAGCTCGACGCCCAACCCGAACTGGTTCGGACGATGTCCGTGCAACCACCCAGAGGCAAGGGAGAAGTGCGGCTGCTTGAGATCGAAGGAGTGGACTTACAGCCTTGCGGTGGCACACACCTGCGCGCAACCGGGGAAGTCGGTCAGGTGCGTATCGGCAAGGTAGAGAAAAAAGGCAAACGCAACCGCCGCGTCAATATTCACCTCGACGATTGATAGTCGTAGGAGGCCGCTGTGGGAGGGGGCCATGCCCGCGACACTTCAATCTGTGGGAGGCCGCCATGCGGGCGACTCGCCTGGCTGACCGGTGAGAGGGATGTTTCTCGCCGAGAAATAAAGCGCAGCGCAGCGAGCCATTCCGGCGAGAAATTTCCGGATCGCCGGTCAGGGTGTCGCCCGCATGGCGGCCTCCTACAAACTCAGGTTCGTGCGACGCGGATTGAGCAGTTCTTGATGTCTGCTCCGGTCGTACGAGCTGCCGCGATAAGAACCTCCGTTTCGTAGCGCAGGCGTGATGCCCAGGCCGAGGAGCTGGCCAGAACCACGAGCTCGCCATTGTCGCGAATGTTAGCGGCAGCGATGGCAGGAGCGTGATCTTCGGGCAAAGCCTTTTGCAGGAGTTGCACGAGATCGCCCATCTCGCGGGCGTGCCGGATGATCTTACCTAAGCCCCCGGCATTGTTAGGATTTAGTAGCTTTTCGAGCCTTTTCTCGGACATAGAAATGTGACGCAGTTGGCTAATTTGAGGGCCCGGAGGCGACTAAATGCAGCATTCGGGAGGCGTTTTCTTGTATTAAAAACCGACATTATGCATATTGTCCATCTCGATAAGGGCAAACCCGTTGAAAGGCGGGGGCGCAAAACCACCGGTCTAAGGGAACGAATCCTACGACAGCGGGGCTACCGAAGTGAAAATTGACAGCGGGTACAGAACAATAAGAGTTTGCCGGCATCCGGCAAGTGCTCGCATGTCGACCATAATAACGCAGGCACGCTCGAGGTTTTCTCGATGAACGTAGTGATATTTGGCAAGGGCTTTGGCAAGCCCAGGCAACTCAATCTGTCTGGCCTGTCGGCCTGGGCAGCTGCAGTTGCTTTCGCGGCGATTGTGTCGGCTGCGGGATTTACCGGCGGCTACTGGTTCTCATCCTTCACCGGGTCGGGAGTGAGTCAGACTCAAGTCTCGAGTTTGACCAACGAGCTTCGGCAGCAACGCGAAAACATCGATACGATCCGGCAGGCGAACGAAGACACGCTCGATGCGCTCGCAATTCGTATTGCACAAATGAATGCCCGGGTTATCAGGCTGGACGCGCTTGGGCGCCGCCTGACCGGAATGGCTGAACTTGAGGATGGCGAATTTGATTTTGATTCGGCACCGGCCCTTGGTGGTCCGGAGGAACCGGTTGCATCCGGCTCCAACATCGCTGTGCCTGGGGTAGTCGACCAAATGCAGTCACTCGACTACCAGCTCGACAATCGTGAAGCACAGCTTTGGGTGCTGGAGAGTGTCCTGATGAATCAGGAGCTTAATGATCGGGTTTATCCGCAGGGACGTCCGGTCAACGCTGGCTGGATCTCATCGTATTTTGGTAAGCGTACCGATCCGTTTACGGGCAAATCTGCGAATCACACGGGCATCGACTTTGCCGGCAAGGCTGGCGCTCAAGTCATTGCTGTTGCCGACGGCGTCGTAACCTGGTCTGCAGATCGATATGGCTATGGCATCATGGTCGAGATCAACCACGGTAATGGTTACTCGACTCGCTATGCACACAATTCAGAGAACCTGGTCACGGTTGGTGACGAGGTTAAGAAAGGTCAGGCAGTCGCCCTGATGGGCGAGACAGGCCGCGCAACCGGGCCGAATTTGCATTTCGAAGTCCTGAAGAGCGGGCGTCGCGTCAATCCGGTGAATTTCATTCGAGAATCCACCTAGCAGGTAGCTCGGCCAACCATCCAGTCCGGGAACATTGATATCCCGGAAATCACCCTTAAATCGCGATATTCGATAGAATACCGGGCTTTGCGTGCCCATCTATTGCAGGAGCCCATGTGGCTAATTTCTTGACCCGTATCTTCGGTAGCCGTAACCAGCGGTTACTGCGCCAATACTCGAAAACCGTCGATAAGATCAATGCATTCGAAGAGCGCCTGCAGGCACTCGACGATGCGGCTCTGCGCGGCAAAACTGATGATCTCAAGCAGCGCTTTGCGGACGGTGAATCACTGCAGGATTTGTTGCCCGAGGCGTTCGCTGTTGCCCGTGAGGCAGCCGTTCGTACTCTGGGCATGCGCCCATTCGATGTGCAGCTGATCGGCGGAATGGTGCTGCATGACGGCAACATCGCCGAAATGCGCACAGGTGAAGGCAAGACGCTGGTCGCAATATTGCCCGCGTATCTGAATGCGATCAGCGGGGATGGCGTGCACATCGTTACAGTCAACGAATACCTGGCGCAACGTGATGCTGACTGGATGCGTCCCGCCTACGAATTTCTCGGTCTGACCGTCGGTGTTACCAGGAGCGGACAAACGCAGGAAGAAAAGCGCGATGCCTACGGCAGCGACATCACGTATGCAACAAACAATGAGCTGGGTTTCGATTACCTGCGCGACAATCTCGCTTTTTCGCTGGAGGACAAGGCGCAACGGAATCTCAATTTCGCCATCGTCGATGAGGTGGATTCCATTCTCGTTGATGAGGCGCGCACACCGCTGATCATTTCCGGACCAGCCGAGGCCAGCACAGATTTGTACGGCCAGATCAACAAGTTGATTCCGAAACTTGTGCAGCACGAAGAATCAGAGGAGGCCAGCAACTACGACATCATCGCGAAGCAGGTCTCGCTGGTCGATGCAAAAGGCTCGCCGGTAAGGGCTCCGCTCGACGATGGCGAGCTAAGCGAAGTAATGAGTCTCGATCAGGCGATTGACATTGCCGAGGAGCGCGAAGCCGACGTCGTTGCGGTTGACGAAACAGGCAAGGTCGTGGCCTGCAAACTGGTGCAGCGCGGCGACTTCATCACCGACGAGAAAGCCAAACAGGCGCATATGACCGAGGATGGTCACCAGAAGGTCGAAGTGCTGATGGTCAACGCTGGCTTGCTTCAGGAAGGCGAGAGTCTTTACGATGCTGGCAATATCCGCTTGTTGCACCACCTCAATGCTGCGCTCAGGGCGCATGTAATTTACCAACGGGATGTCGAATACATCGTCAAGGACGGCGAGGTTGTCATCGTCGACGAATTCACCGGCCGCACTATGCCGGGCCGGCGCTGGTCGGATGGTCTGCACCAGGCCATTGAAGCGAAAGAGGGCGTTGCGATCCGTCAGGAGAATCAAACAGTCGCCTCGATCACGTTTCAGAATTTCTTTCGCCTGTACAACAACCTGTCCGGCATGACCGGCACGGCCGACACAGAGGCCTTTGAGTTTCAGCAGATTTACGGGCTCGAAGTCGTGGTTATCCCGACGCACCGCGACATGGTTCGCGACGATGCAGCCGATCTCGTGTACCTGACCGAGAAAGACAAGTACGAAGCGATTATCGAGGACATTTGCGACTGCCGTGAGCGTGGCCAGCCGGTACTTGTCGGTACAACGTCCATTGAGACCTCCGAGTTACTCTCGTCACTACTGCAAAAGCGCGAGATCAAGCACGAAGTGCTGAATGCCAAGCAGCACGAGCGTGAGGCGACGGTCGTGCAGCAAGCCGGTCGTCCCGGCGCCATCACTATTGCGACCAACATGGCCGGTCGCGGTACCGATATCGTTCTCGGTGGCAATCTCGATGCGGAAATTGCCGCGATGGACGAAGGTGTCGATGAGGCGGATATTCGTGATGAGTGGCAGCAGCGTCACGCAGTCGTGCTTGAATCAGGCGGATTGCATATCGTCGGCACCGAGCGGCATGAGTCACGCCGCATCGACAATCAGCTCAGAGGTCGATCCGGACGTCAGGGCGATGCTGGTTCATCCCGCTTCTACCTGTCGATGGAAGACACGTTGATGCGAATCTTCGGCGATCCCGAGCGTACCAAGTCGCTGCTGGGACGTGCCGGCATGCGCGAAGGCGAGGCGATAGAAAGCAAACTGTTATCCAGGCAGATCGAACGTGCGCAACGCAAGGTGGAAGCGCACAACTTCGATATTCGAAAAAACCTGCTCGAATACGATGACGTCGCAAACGATCAGCGCAAAGTTGTCTACCACCAACGCTCCGAGCTCATGGCCGCCGACGAAATTGAAGAATCAGTTGCCGCGATTCGCGCCGAGGTGGTTGAAATCATGGTCCAGCAGTACATTCCACCCGGCAGCCTCGAGGAACAATGGGATCCCGACTCTTTGAGCCAGGCCCTGGAGGCGGACTTCGGTTTGCAGGTGGATGTTGCCAAATGGGTTCGCGATGACAAGACGCTGAACGACGACGCCATTCTCGAACGATGCGTTGCAGAAGCCGGCGAAGCCTACCAGAGACGGGAAGCCTCGGTTGGCAACGAACTGATGCGCAGTGTCGAAAAGCAGGTCATGTTGCGCCAGCTTGATCATCACTGGAAAGAACATCTGGCCGGCATGGATCATTTGCGGCAGGGCATCGGGCTGCGTTCCTACGCGCAAAAGAATCCCAAGCAGGAGTACAAGCGCGAGGCATTTGAAATGTTCGGCGCGATGCTCGATCAGGTAAAACACGACACGATCAGTATTCTGTCCCGGATCCGCGTTCAGACGGAACAGGAAATGGACGATTCTGCCGAACGCCAGCGGGCTGCCGAGGCCATGAAATTTCAACACGCGGAAGCGTCGGCGCTTGGTGCGCCGCAAGCACAGCCGCCTGGCGGGCTGCCACGACAGCGCGGTGCCGCTGCAGCACCGCAGCTCGAGCCCGTAGAGCCGTTCAAACGTGAGACGCCCAAAGTGGGCCGCAACGAACCCTGTCCCTGCGGTTCCGGTAAGAAATACAAGCAGTGCCACGGCAAACTCGGCTAGACGGACTCAAACATGGCCCGGATTCATGTGGTGGCCGGCATTTTGTGCAATGTTGCTGGCGAGGTGTTGATCACCGAGCGGTTGTGTGATGGACCGTTCAATGGCCTGTGGGAATTTCCGGGTGGCAAAATAGATAACGGGGAATTGCCCGCTGCCGCCCTGCGGCGGGAACTTGGTGAGGAGCTTGGCATAGAGGTAACCATCCTCGAACCGTTCATGAGCCTGTCCCACGAGTATCCCGATCGTCAGGTCGAACTCGAATTTTTTCTCGTCACCGGCTGGCATGGCGAACCCGAGGGCCTTGAGGGCCAAGGTCTTCGCTGGGTGAATATCGCCGCGCTCAATGCCGACGAACTGCTGCCCGCCGACGCACCGCTGGTCAACGCACTGCAAGCCTCCTGATCCGGTAGGAGGCGGCCACGCCGGCGACTCACCCCACAATCATTGCGTAACCGCCGGTCCGGACATTTCTCGCCGGAATGGCTCGCTGCGCTGCGCTTTATTTCTCGGCGAGAAACATCCCTCCCGACGGCCCCGCAATGATTGTGCGGCGCGTCATCGGTGTACGTGCGGCCATCAAACGGGGTGTTCATCGACCGAAGTAAAGCGCAGCGCAGCGAGCCATGAGGGAGAGGGATATCCCGTTTGCTGGCCGCAGGTATCGTTGGAGAAGAGTCGCCCGCGTGGCGGCCTCCCACGTTAGGAATTGATCGGACTAGCAGATGCTTAGCTGGAACGGTACGTCGTGGCCGGTTTGCACGGCCCGGCTGTCCACGGTTGACCACTCGAGAAAGCGCACCGTGAAACGATGCTGACTGCCGCTGATCTCCGGATACAGTGCGCTGTCCTGTAACAGATTTACACGCAAGAGACGGCAATGAGCGTCTTTTTGCATGTTGTGCTGGTACATGCCGTTGATAGCGAGCTTGTCTGCAGCCTGTGCGCTTTCGCGTATCAACCACAGCACCTCTGTGACCGCGTCGCAAAGCGGTCGAATCGCCCCAATCCACAAACCCATGTCTTCGCCACGTCTTTCGAAAGACTGGCGTAACCAGTGACTGTACTCGGGGAGATCGAATTCGCAGGTGCCGCCCGGAATCGCGCTGCGATTCTTGATGGCATTGAGGAAATCGGAATCTTTGAGCGGTTGCAGAAATGCCGTGCCGATACCGCCGAGTTCGGCGCGGCTATCAACGAGGTTTCGAACCAGCGAATCCAGTCGCCGCGTGTCGACGCCCGGCTGGCTTTGAAATCGCTGCAGGATGGTAAGTTGCTGATCGAGTTCCTTGTGCACTTCGCTGCGCACGTCACCGCGCGACAATATGGCCATGATCTCGAGCAGGCTGGAGATCGTTGCGCGCGTGGCCCAGTCGCTTTTCAGCTCGCTGTTGTAGAGCATCTGCTGATAAAGAAACTCGAGCCGCATGAATGTGCGCATGCGCTCAGATACGGGTTGCTCGTAGTAGGTCGGGTGACCTGGCGCCGTTTGCGCGGCTATGTCCTTAGCAGGTTTGGCCATCGGGCCATTTTGCGCTACACCTAGCCTGCAGGCAAATGAGCCAGCGCCATATATGCGTCGTGCAACGCAGACACCTGGGACGAGGTAGCCGCAATGCTCGCATCGTTATGGATGACATCATCGGCGATAGCCAGTCGCTGCCCACGGCTGGCCTGCGACGCCAGGATACGGCGCGCCTGTTCTTCGGTTTCAGCATCGCGTGCCAGCAGACGCGCGATCTGTGTGGCCTCGTCGCAATCGACGACCAGGATGCGGTCAACCTGATCCTTGAGAGGTGACTCGGTCAACAGTGGCACGACAATCAGCAGATAGTCGCCACTCGCCGCGCCTACCTGCTGCATGGTCGCCTGCCGGATACGCGGGTGCAGAATGGCTTCCAGCCGTTGTCGGTCGTTATCGTCGGCAAATATCTGCTGGCGCATGGCGGTGCGGTCGAGCGTTCCATCAGCATTGAGCACGGTGTCGCCGAATGCCTCACGAATTTCCTCCAGTGCCGGTTGCCCGGGCAGAACGACTTCGCGTGCGATGATATCGGTATCCACCACTACCACGCCCAGATCGGCAAAGAGGTCAGCAACGGTTGACTTGCCGCTGGCTATGCCGCCGGTGAGCCCAATTCGTAACGGCGTGTGCACTTACAGGAATGTATCGAGGTATGCGTTCTTGATCGTGTCGCCATACAGCATCGTGATCCAGCCTGCGGCGGCCAGATAGGGCCCAAACGGTATCGGCAAAGCTCGATCCCGGCCGCGAAACACGATCAATCCGATGCCGACGATTGCTCCAACCACAGCGGACATCAATACGATAATTGGTACGGCTTCCAAGCCGAGCCAGGCGCCCAGTGCCGCCAGCAACTTGAAATCGCCGTAGCCCATACCTTCCTTGCCCGTGGCCATCTTAAAGAGCTTGTAGACGCTCCAGAGGCTCAGGTAACCGGCCATTGCGCCGATGATGCTGTCGACGGGTGAAACGAAGAGGGCATCCGCGCCCGTCAGCGGATGAAAAACGCTCATTGCCAGCCCGATCCACACAAGTGGAATCACGATGGAGTCGGGAATAAGCTGATGGTCGTAGTCGATCATGCTGATGGCCACGAGCGTGCAGGTGAGGCCGATCGCCATGAGCGCTTCCCAGCCGAAGCCGAAGCGCCACGCGCAGGCGGCAGCAAGAACGGCGGTGAGAAGTTCGATCAGCGGGTAACGCGTTGAGATGTTTTGCTTGCAGTTCGCGCACTGGCCGCCGAGCAGTATGTAGCTCAGTACCGGAATATTTTGCCAGGACCGGATTTGCTTGCCACAGGACGGACAGCGCGACCGTGGTAATACGAGATTGAATGGGCCGTCCGGTATTTCCGGTCCCTCGGTGCTTTGCAACTCATCACATTGCTCGCGCCATTCACGGTGCATCATCATTGGCAAGCGATAAATCACGACGTTCAAAAAGCTGCCAATCAGCAGCGCGAACGCGAACGCGATAGCGGCAAATACCTCGGGTGACTGGGACAATATTTCAGCCATCCTGTTCCTCCGAGCGCCGTTACAATGCCAACGAACGCCTGTGTTTGCTTAAATAACCGATCCCATCTTGAAGATTGGCAGGTACATGGCGACCACGAGGCCACCGACCAGTACGCCGAGGATCGCCATGATCATCGGCTCAAGCAAACTAGACAGGTTATCGACGGCGTTGTCGACATCTTCTTCGTAGAAATCGGCGACTTTTGACGACATATCGTCAAGAGAACCGGATTCCTCGCCGACAGCGATCATCTGAATAACCATATTCGGAAACAGATCGGTATTCTCCATGGCCTGCTGCAATCGCTGACCTGTAGCTACTTCGTCGCGCATGGCGAGCACGCCAATTTCGTAGACGATGTTACCGGTTGCTCCGGCGACCGACTCGAGCGCCTCGACCAGAGGCACACCTGCTGCAAACATGGTTGACAGGGTACGCGCGTAGCGAGCGATGGAGGCTTTCTGCAGAATCGGGCCGATGATTGGAAACTTCAACATCATACGATCGAGGAAGTGACGCATAGGACGCGAGCGTTTCTTGAAGTAGATAAACGAACCGATAGCGATACCAATCAGTGTCGCGATATACAGGCCCTTGGCGCGCACAAACACAGACAGGTCGATAACCATGCGTGTAAAGGTCGGCAAATCGGCGCCGAAGCCCTTAAAAAGGTCTTCAAAGGCAGGGATTACGAAAATCAGCAGAATCGTCGTGACCACGAACGCAACTACGAGTACCGCGGCCGGATACGTCAATGCTTTCTTGATTTTCTTCTTCAGCGCCTCGGTTTTCTCTTTGTAGGTCGCAATCTTGTCGAGCAATGTCTCGAGTGCGCCGGCCTGCTCACCAGCCTCAACGAGGTTGATGACCAGATCATCAAAATACAAAGGGTGCTTCGAGAGCGCATCAGCAAGTGCGGTACCACCCTCTACATCGGCTTTGACCGCGAGAATCAGTTTTTGCATCGCCGCATTCTCGTGGCCGTTGCCGACGATCTCGAACGACTGTACGAGCGGAATACCCGCTGCGAGCATGGTTGCCAGCTGACGCATGAAAATAGAGATATCGCCGGTGGTGATCGTACCGCCGCCGCCGAACATGCCTTTGCTCTGCTTTTTGATGCGGGTGGGTACGACGCCCTGACGGCGCAGGTCGGCACGTACGGCAGCTTCGCTCGCCGCCATCGCCTTGCCCTTAACTTTTTGGCCCTTTCTGTCTGTGCCTTCCCAGACAAAGGGAACGTTACTCATTGTTGCTGTTTCAGCCATTTCTTTCGTCCGTTAACGAAGTCGAAAACTACTCAATTGTAACCCGGTTGATTTCCTCAAGGCTTGTAACCCCTTCCTTGACTTTATTCAAACCGGCACGACGTAAATCGATAACCCCTTCATTGGCCGCCTGATCGGCGATATGTATGGCGTTGCCGCCTTCCATTATTATTCTGCCCATCGCTTCGGATACTTCCATGACCTGGAAGATGCCGAGCCGGCCTTTGTAGCCGTCATTGCAACTCTTGCAACCCTTCGGTCCGTAGATATTCATGCCGGCGTCGAAATCTTCGGCCTCGAAGCCTTCTTTCTCAAGAGCTTCGCGCGGAATGTCCTTAATTTCTTTGCAGTTGTCGCACAGCCTTCTTGCCAGGCGCTGGGCGATGATCAGGCTGACTGACGTTGCGATCGCGTAAGGTTTTACACCCATATCCACAAGTCGCGTTAGTGTGCGTGGTGCGTCGTTGGTATGCAGCGTCGACAAGACCAGGTGACCGGTCTGCGCAGCCTTGATGGCGATCTCCGCAGTTTCGAGGTCACGTACCTCACCAACCATGATGATGTCCGGATCCTGTCGCAGGAACGCCTTGAGTGCTGACGCAAACGTAAGTCCCACTTTCGGGTTGACGTTGACCTGGTTGATGCCCGGCAAATTTATTTCCGCCGGGTCTTCAGCTGTCGAGATATTGCGGTCGATCGTGTTCAAGATGTTCAGGCCCGTGTATAGCGAAACCGTCTTACCGGATCCGGTAGGCCCGGTGACCAGAATCATGCCGTAGGGTTTCATGAGGTGCTTCTGGTACATATCTTTCTGGTGGGGCTCGTAACCGAGAGCATCGATGCCGAGTTGTGCGCTGGACGGGTCGAGGATACGCAGCACGACTTTTTCGCCAAACAGCGTCGGGCATGTATTGACACGAAAATCGATTGCGCGATTCTTTGACAGCCGCATCTTGATACGTCCGTCCTGCGGCACACGTCGCTCGGCGATATCCATGCGCGACATGACCTTGAGACGGGCACAGACCTTGTTAGCGAGTGCGACCGGCGGCTGTGCAACCTCGGACAGTACGCCGTCAAGCCGTGTTCTTACGCGGAAGTATTTTTCGTACGGCTCGAAGTGGACGTCCGATGCGCCGCGCTTGATCGCGTCGAGCAAAATTTTATTGACGAAGCGCACGACCGGAGCATCTTCGACTTCATCACGAGTGATTTCGTCCTGGCTGTCATCTTCACCGGTTACATCGAGGTTTTCGAGATCGAAGTCATCGTCCTCAAGATCGCCCATGGTCGTGTCGACGGCTTCGATCGCCTTGACGATGCGCTCTTCAAGCTTGTCCTGCTCGACCACCACCGGGTCGATACGCAAGCTCGTCTGGAACTTGATGTCGTCGATAGCCTGCAGATTGGTCGGGTCGGCGATACCGAGAAACAATCTCTGGCCACGTTTAACCAGCGGCAACACGCGGTGTTTGTTGATGAGTTTTTGATCGACCGCGCGGACGACCTCGAGATCAATATCCAGCGCATCCAGATCCAGGAGCGGCACACCGAATTCATGCGATGCGGCTACAGCGATCGCGCGGGCATCGGCCAGATCTTCGTTCACGAGATAGGCAACCAGGGGCAGCTTCTCTTTCTTGGCCAGATCGGCGGCCTCAAGAAGTTTCTCCTCGCTAATCAAGCCATCCTGGACCAGCCGTCTGGGAAGGCCTGCGAGATTCGTCTGTGATGCGGGTGCTGCCATGTAAGAAAAGCCGCCTAATCGTTCCTTCAAGCATTACAGTCTTACCGATCTAAGTCCCCGGATCAACTGGATTTTGTGCGCCTTGTCACAGTTAGGGAATTTGATTAAGTCAAACCCGAAAATACGTCCCGAAAGGGCAATCTGAGGCCTGCCTGTAACCCTAGTTCCGGCAGCTGGAGGGCAGGTAGCGGGTGTCGATGGTTGGCGCAGCGTGCACCGCGGTGACGCCACCGCCAGTCAATGGGACGACGGTCGGTCCTGGGACGCCGGCCGCACCACAGCGCCAGACGATACTGCCGCTCGGCGCCATGTAGGGTGTAAACGAGACTACTCCGGCCTGAATGTCCTGGTGTGCGTCGTTACCGAATGTGATGTCGACACGGCCGTCGTCGATGTCGACCGCGGCGACGTACTTGCCCTGCGTATCGCCAGGAAGCGCCGTCATGCCGGCTGCGGAGCGATCGGCCGGCGGGCTGCCCGTCATGTTGAAGGCATCGACGACCGGTGCCTTGGCGCCTGCAGCCATGTTCAGCGCTTCAGCCACCTGGGCACGAACGGTATAGGTCTGATAGGCGGACACGGCGATAGATGCCAATATGCCAATGATTGCAACGACAATCATCAATTCGATTAACGTAAATCCACGCTCGAGTTTACTCATCGGTGTCACCTTGCTGCGCCCCTACGCGTGATCACATTGGCAATAATACGGCATTTGGCTGAGGATCGGCCGCCATGCACGATCGCATCTCACTTTGTGTGACGCAGATCACATGTACCAGTGTGTGCCAAAAAAAACCCCGGACGAGCCGGGGCTTTTTGACTTACTACTCAGGCCAAAAGCCATAAGCAAATAGTCTTAGGTACGGCAAGCAGCTGGAAGATGCTTGTTTTCGATAGCCGCGCCAGCACTGGCACAAACCCAGGCAACGGAACCGGCATTACTGGTGTCCGGTGTCAACTGGATGGAGTTGCCAGAAATAACCTGGTGTGCGTCGATGCCGTACTGCACGTCGATAACGCCAGCAGTAACTTCAACCTGGTCAACGTACTTACCAACGATCTCGTTGGAAGCCGCAAGACCAGCAATGGTGTTATCAGCAGGCAGTGAACCGCGATCCTGGAAGTACTCAGTAACAGCTGCTTTAGCGCCGCCTGACAAATTCAAACCCTCAGATACCTGAGCGCGAATCGTGTAGTCCTGGTATGCAGGAATAGCGATAGCCGCCAAAATACCGATAATCGCAACTACGATCATCAGTTCGATCAATGTAAAACCTTGTTGCTTCTTCATTTGTCTGTCTCCGTGAAAATGAAAATGTTCATAAACGGCGTTGTCGCCAGTACGGTATTAAAAGCAATCCTCGTGCCAAGTCTGATGAAACTGTTTTAACTAATTGATTGGGAAAGGTTTATAACGAATATAGACGTTCGCCGAGGATGCTGAACAGTCTTGTTCTGAAGCGAAAAATGACAGCGAGTGTCACTTGCTGACAAAACTTGTCAGTTTGTGTTGGTCATTGAAGACACTGATTATGAAATGTAGGAGGGCCTTCAGGCCCGATCGGGCCTGAAGGCCCTCCTACTCGATACCGAGCTTCTTGATCCGGTAGCGAAGCTGGCGGAATGAAAGTCCGAGCAATTTGGCGGCTGCGGTCTTGTTGTAGCGTGTCCTCTCAAGCGCCTCAACAATCGCCTGGCGCTGTACGTCTTCAACCTGGTTGCTGAGATCTGTATTGGTAAATAGCGGCGGTTCGTCAATTGCGCCGCTGGCCTCGCGCATGTGCAGATCGGACTCGCTGATCGTGCCACTGGTGCAAAGGGTTACCGCGCGTTCCAGCATATTCTCTAGTTCCCGGACATTGCCCGGGAAGGAATAGCCGGATAGCGCGCCACTCGCGCTGCCATCAAGGGCTGCAGTCGACTTGAGTTTGGCCATAATGTGCTTGGCCAGCACCACCACATCGTCGCCACGCTCACGCAGCGCCGGTACATGCAATTCAATCACATTGATGCGGTAGTACAGGTCCTCTCGGAATTCGCTGTCGGTGACCATTTTCGCCAGATTCTTGTGCGTGGCGGAGAGGATACGCGCGTTGACAGCCTCCTCCTTTGACGAGCCAACCGGCCGCACGGTCTTTTCCTGAATTACCCGCAGTAATTTGACCTGCATGGCCAACGGCAGGTCGGCGATCTCGTCAAGAAACAAGGTGCCGTTATCCGCGCTTTGCACGAGGCCGACCTTGTTACTGACGGCACCGGTAAAACTGCCTTTGCGATGACCAAAAAACTCACTTTCCATGAGTTCGCTGGGGATCGCGCCACAGTTAACCGGCACGAACGGTCCATCGGCGCGTGGCCCACTGTCGTGAATGAGGCGGGCAACCAGTTCCTTGCCGGTACCGGACTCGCCCGAGATGTGTACCGGTGCCTGTGAACGCGCCACCTTGTCGATCATTTCGCGCAGTTCCTGCATCGCTGGAGAATCACCAAGCAGGCGTGATGGTTGCTGCGGAGTCTCTGCTTCGATCTTCAGCGCATTTTCGACAATATTGCGCAGGTGAGTCAGGTCGAGCGGCTTGGATATGAAGTCGAATGCGCCAAGTTTGAGCGCCTGGACCGCGGTTTCGACATTTCCGTGAGCCGTGATTACTGCGACCGGCATGCTTGCTGCGTGTGACTGAATCCACTCGACCAGTTCCAGTCCGTCGCCATCCGGCAGGCGCATGTCAGTCAGACAGATATCGAATTGCCGCGAGCCGAGCAAAGCCTTTGCAGTGGACACATCCGCCGCCGTCTCGGTTTCAATGTCCATACGGCCGAGCGTCATTTTGAGCAACTCGCAGATATCCGGTTCGTCATCGATAACGAGAGCTTGTGGTCGGTCCATTACGAGTTACCTGTGTCCCATCGGTCCGGATCAGTAAAGACAATGCGAAAGATACTGCCACCACCGGGCCGGTCAAGGTATAGCAATGTGGCCCGATTCAGTTCGCAAAGCTCGCGCGAGATGTACAGGCCGAGGCCGGTGCCGCCGGTTCGCTCCGTGTAGAAGGGCTCGAACATTTTTTCGGCCGTCGAACTGTCGACCCCAAGCCCGAGGTCAAGAACATCGACGTACGGTCGTCCCTGTCCCCGCATGCGGCCAGCCTCGATTTCCACCATGATGCCGCCGGTTTCGCTGGCGTATTTGACTGCGTTGTCACATAGATTCCACAGGACCTGCCGCAAATGACTGCGGTCCATGCGGACCTCCAGATTTTCCGCAATTTCCGCAATGCTGAATTCGCCTTCCTGCAGTTCCAGCGTACGTGAGAATTCGTCCGCAAATTCGACCAGCCATGATTTGAGTGCAACGCGTTCGGGGCGACTGGTCTCACGCCGCGACAGCTGCAGCATATTGTCGATGATGTGACTGACACGATTTGAATGCGTCTTGATGATTTCCGTCAGGCGCAGGTCATCTTCAGTAATGCTGTCTGCCTCTGCCAGCAACTGGGCCGCATGGCTCATGGCGCCGACCGGATTGCGGATTTCATGTGCAATGCTGGCGCTCAATCGTCCCAGGGACGCCAGTTTTGACTGTTGCACCCGCTCGTTCATGAGGCTGGTGTCTTCGAGGAATACCATCACCGGACCGGCCCGCTCGCTGTCTTTCCCCAATGGGGCCAGGTGCGCGGTCACCGGCAAATCGTTGGTCGTCGAGATGACAGTAAATTCGGGATGTGAAGGCAAGTTCTGGTCGCGGCGCCAGTCTGATAAATAGTCTGCGAGTGGCTCGAAAACGGTTCTGAGCGGCAGCCCACTGACTTGCCGGCTAGCGCCAAGCAACTGCGACGCAGACGTATTGCTCAGTCGGATGTCGTCGTTTGCATCGATAACGATGATGCTTTCGCGCAGGTGTTGCACGATGTATTCGTTGAGCTGCGACAGGTTCCTGAGGTCGACGCCACGCTGCAAAGCCAGCGCCTCACTGGCCTGAATGCGCCGGCCAAGCGGCCGCGTTGCCAGTGCCATGGCGAAAATGATCGCACTGACAATGCCGGCTGCCGGATAGTTGGCATCCGCAGTTGCGCCACCCAGCTGCGAGTACAGCTGTTCACCAAGCAGGGCGAATGTGGCCAGCGCCGCGAGAATAGTGGGAAATTGCAGCGGTAATACGAGACTGCCGGCACCAATAAAGACAATTAACAGGCCGCCCAGGCCGCTCTCGATGCCACCGCTCGCATGCATCAGGATGACGACGGCTGTGATGTCCGCTATCGACTGCGCTACCGACTGCAGGCCCAACGGCAACCAGCGCTTGTACAGCGACATGACCGAAAAAACGGCGAATACCAGGTAGGCGGCGGCGGTCGCCGAGAACATGGTGGGGTACTGATCGCCGAATATATGCGGCTCGCCGCTGGCGAAGAACAGGCTGAGAAGGCCAGCAGCGATCAATACGCGAATCGCATTGAGTGTGGTCAGTACCCGCCAGGTTAGATCGGGCTCCTCTGCCGCTCGCTGCAGCAGCGTATCGCGGCTGCCGCGGGACGATTTCTTGAGATGTGGATCAGTGTCTGCCCGATTCATGGGGGGGATTGTTGCCTGTTGCAATGCCTGTGTGCAATCGCTTTTGCGTCCACTGATGCTTTGCTCCAAAATACGCCGGATTTTGTGCCTTTGACAATAAAGAAAAGCGAGCAATGAATCTTCACGAATATCAATCCAAGCGGCTATTTGCCGATTACGGCATTCCGGTACCACACGGAATCCCGGCCAAGAGCCCAAACGCGGCCGTAGACGCCGCCAAAGAACTGGGCGGGGACTTTTGGGTCGTCAAGGCGCAGGTGCATGCCGGCGGCAGGGGCAAGGCTGGTGGCGTAAAACTGGCGCGCACCCGGGACGACGTTCATCAATATGCAGAAGAGATGCTCGGGAAACGGCTGGTGACCCACCAGTCGGGCCCGGAAGGGCTGCCGGTCAACGTGGTGTACGTCGAATCCGGCTCGGACATCGAGCGCGAGTTGTACCTGTCGATGCTGGTGGACCGGGAAGTCAGCCGGGTGGCATTCATCGCCTCTGCTGCTGGTGGTATGGACATCGAAAAAGTCGCTGCAGAAACCCCGGAACAGATTTTCACCGTCGCTATCGCGCCAGATGCAGGCCTGCAGGACTATCAGGCACGCCAGTTGGCGTTTGGATTGGGTCTGGACAAGAAACAAATGCGGCAATTTGGTGACCTCGTCAAGCGTTTGTATCGCTTGTATGACGAATGCGATGCGAGCCTGGTCGAGGTGAATCCGCTGATCGTGACCAAGGGCGGTGACATTGTCGCGCTGGACGGCAAGATCAATATTGATAGCAACGCTCTATACCGCCAGCCAAAACTCGTCGAACTGCGCGATATTACGCAGGAGGACGAGAAGGAACGTGAGGCAGCGGCACACGACCTTAACTACGTCTCGCTGGATGGCGATATTGCCTGCATGGTCAATGGTGCCGGGCTGGCGATGGCCACGATGGACCTGATCAAGCTGCATGGCGGCGAGCCGGCCAATTTTCTCGATGTTGGTGGCGGCGCGACCAAAGAACGCGTCGCGGAAGCGTTCAAGCTGATTCTGTCCAACAAGAATGTGGCTGCGATTCTCGTCAACATCTTCGGCGGCATTGTGCGCTGCGACCTGATCGCGGAGGGCATCATCAGTGCGGTCAAGGAAGTCGGTGTCAGCGTGCCGGTGGTGGTGCGACTGGAGGGCACGAATGTCGAAAAGGGCCGCGAATTACTGGCCAATAGCGGGCTGGATATCATTGCGGCCGATGACTTGACTGCCGCGGCGAAGAAAGTCGTCGCAGCTGCGGTCAGCAGAGTGGATGCATGAGTATTCTCGTCAACAAAGACAGCAAGATCATTTGCCAGGGCATCACGGGTAGCCAGGGTACGTTTCACACCGAACAATGCATCGAATACGGCACACAGGTTGTCGGTGGTGTAACGCCAGGGCGCGGCGGGCAGGAGCACGTCGGCGTCCCGGTCTTCAACACGATGCGCGAAGCCGCCGATCAGACCGGCGCGGACGTCAGCATGATCCTGGTGCCCCCGCCGTTCGCCGCAGATGCGATTCTGGAAGCGGCCGATTCCGGCGTGCAGCTCATCGTCTGTATTACCGAAGGTATTCCGGTCATGGACATGGTCCGGGTCAAGTCGGCATTGCGTGACTATGATTGCAGACTGATCGGACCGAATTGCCCGGGCATCATCACGCCCGAGCAATGCAAGATCGGCATCATGCCCGGATTCATTCATAAGCCGGGCCGAATCGGTGTCGTGTCCCGCTCCGGCACGCTGACCTACGAAGCTGTGTATCAAACGACAGTCAACGACCTCGGGCAAACAACCTGTATCGGCATCGGTGGTGACCCGGTGCGTGGTATGAACTTTATTGATTGTCTTGAGTTGTTCGAAGCTGACCCGGACACGGACGGCGTCATCATGGTCGGGGAAATCGGCGGCACCGATGAAGAGGCAGCCGCCGAGTTCATTCAGTCAGACTTTTCCAAACCCGTTGTCGCTTACATTGCTGGCGTTACGGCGCCGCCGGGCAAGCGCATGGGCCACGCGGGCGCCATCGTTGCGGGCGGCAAGGGAACGGCGGCCGACAAATTCAAGGCACTCGATGCTGCTGGCGTGGCGACTGTCCGGTCGCCGGCCGAACTCGGCAGCCGGATGCTGGAGATACTCGGCTAGCAGGCCATGACCAGCACAGTAAAAATCGCGCTGGCTCAGATCGACCTGGCCGTTGGCGATGTGGCCGGCAATACCGCCAAAATACTCGACTACGCAGCGCGTGCGCGGGATGACATGCAGGCTGATCTGGTCGTTTTTCCAGAGCTCAGTATCTGCGGCTATCCGCCGGAAGACTTGCTGTTCCATGCCGGTCTGCGCTGGCGAGTCGAGCAGGCGATGGAGGAGATTCGCGAGGCAGTCCGCGGTATTGCGATTCTCATTGGTTTTCCCGAATACGTTGACGATCACATCTACAACAGTTGTGCGGTCCTGCAGGATGGCGAATTGCGCTGCGGCTATCGCAAACAACTGCTGCCGAACTACAGCGTATTTGATGAAGAGCGCTATTTCGGCAAGGGCCGGGACGCCGCCGTATGCAGGATTAATGGCATCGGGATCGGCCTGACCATCTGCGAGGACATCTGGCAACCCGGCCCGATTCAAGCGGCACGATCGGCCGGTGCGGAGTGCATTATTTCCATCAACGGTTCCCCGTATGAGCTGAACAGCCAGGTAAGGCGCGAGGAGGCTGTGCGTACCCGTATCGCCGAAGCCGGTGTGCCGCTGATGTATCTGAATATGGTGGGCGGTCAGGACGAACTGGTGTTCGACGGTGGATCGTTCGTTATGCAGGCTGACGGCGAGCTTGCGTTCCGCGCTGCGCCGTTCGAAGAAGGCTTGCACTGCATAGACCTGGCCGCGAATGCCGAGGGGGTCGAAATTGGACCGGCCGCTGTTTTTGAACCGCTCGCGACCGAAGACATGGTGTATCGCGCGCTGGTGACCGGTACGCGGGATTATGTCGAGAAACACGGTTTTCCGGGCGTGGTTGTCGGTCTTTCGGGTGGCATTGATTCTGCCCTGGTGCTGACAATCGCCTGCGATGCGCTCGGTTCGGACCGGGTGCGCGCCATCATGATGCCGTTTCGCTACACATCCACCATGAGTCAGGAAGACGCCGCCGGGCAAGCAGCCGCACTGGGCGCACAGTACGACGTGGTTCCGATCGAGCCGATGTACGAGTCCACGGTGCAGCAACTTGCGGAATTGTTCGCAGGGCGCGCAGAGGATGTGACCGAAGAAAATATTCAGGCTCGCTGCCGCGGCTTGCTGTTGATGGCGATCTCGAACAAGACCGGCAGCATGTTGCTGACGACCGGCAACAAGAGCGAGATGGCGGTGGGCTATGCAACGTTGTATGGCGACATGGCCGGCGGTTTTGCGCCGATCAAGGATTGCACCAAGACGCTGGTATACCGACTCGCCCGGCATCGAAATTCACTCGGACAGGTTATTCCCGAACGAGTCATAACGAGGCCACCATCGGCTGAACTGCGAGCGGATCAGAAAGACAGCGACTCCTTGCCTGACTACAGCGTACTTGATCCGATTCTCGAGGCTTTCATTGAGGAGGACCTGTCGGTCGAAGCCATTGTTGCAAAGGGATTCGAGCGTGCCACGGTCATTCGAATTCTGGAAATGGTCAAGCGTAACGAATACAAGCGTCGTCAGGCGCCACCAGGCGTACGTATCAGCAGTCGCGCGTTCGGGCGGGATTGGCGTTATCCAATTACCTCAGGGTACAAATTCCCGGAACTGTAGGAGGGCCTTCAGGCCCGATATTTATCGCGGCTAAAGCCGCTCCTACATTCGGGCCTGAAGGCCCTCCTACTAACCGTCGTCGGGGAAATTCGTTTCCAGCACGCGGCGCGCGTCCCCGGCCAGGTCCTCCATGCCGAGCTCTTCATAGGCTTCGATCATGATTTCCAGTGAACGCTCATTTCCTTGCGCGCCGTTGTAGTCCTCGAGCGCATCTTTGGCGCGATTCAGGGCTGCAACATAGGCTCCGCGGCGCAGGTAATAGTCCGCAACGTGATTTTCGTAGGCTGACATCCGATTTTTCAAAAACAGCATTCGCTGCTCGGCATCGGGGGCGTATTCGCTCGCAGGGTAGCGCTCCACCAGTCTGCGAAAGGATGAGTAGGCGAGGTCGACGTCCTTGGGTGGACGCGCACTAATGTCCTTCTTGAAGCGTCGCTCCAGAAAACCGGCCTCTTGCTGAAAATAAGCGAGGCCCTTGATATACAGCGCATAGTCGACCCGTGGGTGGATTGGATTCTCACGCATGAAGGTATCTGCGGCCTCAATGGCTTGTTCGCGTTTTCCTGACTTGTAATAGGCGTACATGAGCTCCAGCTGGATCTGGCGGCTCAGGTCGCTGAACGGATAGCGCGCCTGGATAGCCTCGAAGATCTGCACACCGCGGCTGAAGTTGCCGCGCCCAACATACTCCTGCGCTTGCTCGTAGGCCTCGGTCAGGCTCTGAATTTCCGTTTGCACCTCATCGTTGCCGGCGCAAGCCGCGAGCAAAGCCATGCCCGACGCGAGCGCGATCAGACGAGCGCTGCGGGTGATATTCCGAGTCAATTTGGTGTTACGTTTCAACGAATTCCTGCCTCTGGGCCGTTCCGGTCGGCGAGTATACCGTAGACTTGGCGTCACCATGAACGCAGACCCCAAAGTCATGACGATCCCTGCGGAATACGCCGGTCAGAGATTGGACCAGGCGCTAGCGCGTATGTTTCCTGAGTATTCACGCAGTCGACTGAAAAGCTGGCTTCTGGCGGGCTCGATCACGGTGGATGGAGGATCGCCGCGGCCGCGAGACCCGGTGATAGGCGGCGAATCGGTCGAATTGCGGGCAGTAACAGAAGTCAGCGTCGCGGCGGCGCCCGAGGCGATCGCCCTGGACGTCGTATACGAAGACGACGTGCTGATGGTCATCAACAAGCCTGTCGGGCTCGTCGTCCATCCGGGTGCCGGTAATCCGAGTGGCACGCTGCTGAACGGGCTCCTGAATCACGCGACCGAACTCGAGCAAATTCCGCGGGCGGGCATCATTCACCGCCTCGACAAGGAGACCAGCGGGCTCTTGCTGATCGGCAAGACGCTCGAGTCACACACGGCACTGGTCCGCCTGTTGGCAGATCGTGAGATTTCCCGTAATTACCTCGCCGTATGTATGGGAGTGTTGACCGGCGGCGGGACGATTGACGAGCCGATCGGCCGTCATCCGGTGGATCGCAAGCGCATGTGCGTCAGGCCGGAGGGCAAACCCGCGGTAACGCATTACAAGGTGCAGGAGCGATTTGCGGCGCATACATACATAAGCGTCGCGCTGGAAACAGGGCGCACCCACCAGATACGCGTACACTTTGCGCATCGCCGGCACGCGTTGCTTGGCGATCAGGTCTATGGCGGCCGGCTCGCACTTCCGGCCAAAGCGAGTGACGAGGTCATTGCCATGTTACGGAGCTTCCGCCGCCAGGCATTGCACGCCACCCGGCTCGAGTTCGTCCATCCGCAGAGCGGTGAGCCACTCAAAATCGAAGCGCCGCTGCCAGCCGATTTCGAGGCGCTGCTTGCAGTCCTGCGCGGGGGCGCGCGGTGAGCGAAGCTGTGCTGTTTGCTGACTGGCCGGCACCACCGAATATTGTCGCGGGCACGACGTTACGCAATGGCGGCGAAGCGGATCTTCCCGGGGACCCGCAATTGTTGCAACAGGTGCACGGCACCCGGGCGGTCATGCTCGGGTCCGCCGATTTTGCGGGCGAACCTCCACAGGCAGACGCGGTCATTGGGCAGCAAGCCGGCGATATCTGTGTCGTGCGAACTGCAGATTGCCTGCCAGTGCTGTTGTGTGCACGGGACGGCAGCGAGATCGCCGCAATCCATGCCGGCTGGCGCGGGATGGCTGGAGGTGTCATCGAGGCAACCCTTGATGCGATGACTACGCCGGTGGGCGACCTGATCGCATGGTTCGGTCCGGCCATCTCGCAGTCGGCCTTCGAGGTCGGAGCCGAGGTCCGGGAAAGTTTTGGCCCCTGGGGACAAATCGAGGCGTTGTTCAAGCCCAACGAGCGGGGCCGCCTGCAGGCGGATTTGTTCGGTCTCGCGCGGGCCCGGCTGGACAAGAATGGTGTCCTCGCGGTGCACGGTGGCGGGCTGTGCACCTACAGCGACGCGGATCGCTTTTACTCCTATCGCCGGGATGGCAAAACCGGCCGGCTTTACAGCTTCATCCAGCGCCAATAGGGGTCAGGCAGGCCTTGAAAATCGTGACGCCGGCGTCATCTCAGGGTGAGATTTGGAGCCGGCGAGGCCGGCACGAGAGGGGTTCATGCGCGTAGACAAACTGACCAGCAAGTTTCAGATGGCGCTAGCCGATGCGCAGTCGCTGGCCGTTGGGCAGGACCACCAACTCATCGAGCCCGTGCATGTCATGGTGGCGCTGCTTGATCAGCAGGGCGGTTCGGTCCGCGGCTTGCTGACGAAATCCGGCGTCAACGTCAACTTGCTGCGCTCCCAGCTTGGTGAAGCCGGCGATCGTCTGCCCAAAGTAGAGGGCGCTGGCGGCGAATTGCACATTAGTAATGACCTGACGAAGCTATTCAATCTTACCGACAAGCTCGCCCAGGATCGTGGCGATCAGTACATCTCCAGTGAATTGTTCGCGCTGGCCGCAATGGACGACAAGTCACCGCTGCAGGCGATCATGCAACAGGCAGGTGCTGTCCGCGGCGCGATCGAAAAAGCGATCGACGATCTGCGCGGCGGTCAGCAGGTCAACGATCCGAACGCCGAAGACACGCGCCAGGCATTGGAGAAATTCACGATCGACCTGACCGAGCGTGCCGAGCAAGGCAAGCTCGATCCGATCATCGGGCGCGATGACGAAATTCGCCGCACGATCCAGATTTTGCAACGGCGCACCAAGAACAATCCGGTGCTTATTGGCGAGCCCGGCGTCGGCAAGACCGCGATTATCGAAGGACTGGCACAGCGGATCGTCAATAACGAGGTGCCGGAGGGGCTGCGCGGCAAGCGCATCCTGTCGCTCGACATGGGTTCGCTGATCGCGGGCGCGAAATTCCGTGGCGAATTCGAGGAGCGGCTGAAGGCCGTCCTGAGCGACCTGGCCAAGCAGGAAGGGCAGATCATCCTGTTCATCGACGAACTGCACACGATGGTTGGCGCGGGCAAAGCCGAGGGCTCGATGGATGCGGGCAACATGCTCAAACCGGCACTCGCGCGCGGCGAACTGCACTGCGTTGGCGCGACGACGCTGGACGAATATCGTCAGCACCTGGAGAAAGACGCCGCGCTTGAGCGCCGCTTCCAGAAAGTATTTATCGGCGAGCCGAGTGTCGAAGACACTATTGCGATTCTGCGTGGGCTCAAGGAACGCTACGAAGTGCACCACGGTGTAGAGATCACAGATCCGGCGATCGTCGCGGCGGCCACGTTGTCGCATCGCTATATCAGCGACCGTCAGTTGCCGGACAAG
>Ga0255047_10000113_pt1 | contig 54998 bp, 62 predicted proteins | sample JV7_2_1_MG_FD_183640 | JGI IMG/M metagenome (GOLD analysis project Ga0255047, IMG submission 183640) | Seawater microbial communities from Jervis Inlet, British Columbia, Canada - JV7_2_1 | ecosystem: Environmental > Aquatic > Marine > Inlet | place: Canada: British Columbia | collected 2016-10-06
GGACAGAAGCTTTATGGAGACAAGTTTGCAGGCGTCATGCTGAATATGATACAACTACCCCAAGAAGTTGGAAAGAATTACAGCTTCGCAAGACCAACGATTGAACCAGCACCATTCGCAGTACCTAAGCTCAAGCAGACTATTCTACACGCAGAAGAACTAATTGAAAGATACAGAGACAAAGACCCCATGGACGTACCCGGTGTGTTTCACGAGACAGCATGCTGGACTCCCTATGGTCAATGTCCTTTCGCTTCCTACTGTCAGTGGGGCAGCTAACATTTAAAGGAGAGAGTAATGACTAAAGCTAATGAAATATTTGGGATCATCTATGGTCCCGCTAAACGAGGTAAGACAGTAGCGGCTATCCGTTCCTTCCCCACTGGATTCTTTATCTCACCCAAGGGTGGGATGCTGAGTTCCAACTGGCTAGGATGGGAGCCCAAGAGTGTAGAGGCCACAGGCTTTGACCAGATTATGAACATCTTGTCTAAGCCACACAATCACCCAGCTATCATCATCGATGACTTCAGCATCATTGCTGATGCAGAGCTTGGTAAGCTTAAGAAGACACACCGAGGGTGGTCAGCCTTCGATGTCTTTAACGCAAAGGTCTACGAGCTACGTGACTGTGCAAGGGAGGCTAACTGCCATGTCATCCTCATCATGCATGAGCAACCACCACGAGAGGTAAAGAAGGAAGGCGGTGGTAAGTACATCCCTGGTGCCCCTCTCATCCCTGGCTGGCAGTTACCTGAGAAGCTGCCTGCTCTGGCTGACTTCGTAGCTCGGGTGGTACACACCGATGACTTCCCTGGTCCTTGGCCGTTTGTCTTTCAGACAGGACCAGACCAGAACTACATCACAGGTGACCGACTCGCCATTACTCCACCACTTAGCCCAATGAACTTAGGGGAAACCCTACGTGCTGCTGGCTATACCATCCCTCGACCTGAGCCCCTGCTCTGGATGGAGGATGCGGTGGAAAAGATTTCTCAACTATTAGTTCAACAAATGCAAAAGGAGGAGCCTAACTTTCAACCAATACTCAAGGCGGCAGCTACTAAACTAACTGCCAAGGTAAGTGACAAGCGTCATATCAGGTGGGCTTTGTTAGACTCGTTTGATCGAGCGTACCTGAAGATTCATTCAACCAATCTAGTCGATGACTTCATTGAGTCATTCGACGTAGCAATCTAGAGAAGAGGAGAATAATATGTCCTGGGAAATTGAAGTCAATCTATCTGGTGTCAACGCAGCAGGGATGAATGTCCCACCAACGGAGAAGGGGCCTTACAAAGTTAAGGTCTTTTCAACTGAGAAGCGTGACACTCAAGCCGGTAACCAACGCGCCATCTTCCGTACTATCGTACAAGAAGGCAAGTACAAAGGATGCAGCATCTCTGACGGGATTAACTTCCCCAAGGATCCTGAAGACTTTGTTAAGCGTTACTGGAAGGCAATGCTCATCTCACTTGGCTTCTCTGAAGCTAAGCTTGATAAGGGTATTAAGCTCAACGGAAGCAAACTTGTGGGGAAGATCGGCTACGTCTTCTTCTCCCCGGCTGACCAGGAAGGCAGCGGCTACTCTTCAGTGAAGTGGATTCCTAAAGAGCAGTACGAGCAACTGGTTGCCTTGGCGGCAGCGACTAATGAGGGCTTTGATGTAGAGGAAGACAACGACAATGGTGTCACTACCTCAACTGCTACCCCTAGCAGCGACGGTAAAGACGCTCTGTCCTTCCTCGAAATCTAAACTCAACCTAAGGAGTCCTGCCTTCGGGCAGGGCTTCTTACCCCAGGTGGCCCATGAGACCAAGATGTGATCTATGCCCTCTGCGTATGCATTGGGAGAACAAAGGTAACTGGCGCATAGTAGACTCTGAGATTAACGAGGACACTTCTATCCTCCTGATCGGAGATGCTCCCGGTAAGCAAGAGACCCTCTTCAACCGTCCCTTCGTAGGACCAGCAGGTGTTGAAGCCATAGGTGTTCTACGTGACTGCGGTAGGGTAAGGCACGATGTGTCATGGACTAACGTCTGCGCCTGCCGCTTCCCTAAAGACAATGACAAAGAGTTCTTAGCCATCCTTCAGAAGAGGAACAGAGCTAGGATAAAGAAAGGGAAGGAGCCTATCCCTACCCCTATGGAATGCTGCCGCCCACGACTAGAGGCAGAGATAGCACAGTTCCCCTCCATCATCCCACTAGGGTCGATGGCTACTAAGGCCGTGCTCCCAGGCAACCCAAGCCTTAGTAAGGTACGGGGTGGTCCAACAGTACATCTAAATAGGAAGGTGCTACCTACCTTTCACCCTTCGTTTGTTAGGTACAAACCTATCTGGCGAGACATCTTTCGCTCTGACATAGCCAAAGCTTTCCGTCACTTCGAGGAGAAGCTACGCTGGAAGGATCCCCGTACTGTCTTTACACCTACACCAGCCCAGCTAGAAGCCTTTCTCAGGCACGTAGAGAAGACACGGGAGCCAGTGGCCTACGACGTAGAGACAGACGCACTGGAGCCCCTTACAGCAGGGCTAAGATGCATCGGGATTGGGACACCAGATATAGTTCTCATGGTCCCCTTCCTCTCCGTCAATGGGAGCGCAACATTCTATGAGCCCAAGGAGGAACTTGCGATCAAGAAACTTATGTGTGAGTTCTTCCTTAGTGAACGTATCTGTAAGGTGGGACATAACGCTGGCTACTATGATCGATTGGTCGTTGAACAACATTTGGGTGTGACTCCTACGCCTCTCATAGATACCATACTCTTGCATCGCTTGGCAGAAAGCGAGTACCCGCATGGCCTTGGTTACATTGGCTCTGTCTATACAGACGTGCCAGCGTGGAAAGCAGATAGGACAGCGACTACTGCCAGTGCTGACCACGAGCTTCATGTGTACTGCGCTACTGACGTTGCCGTCACAGCCCGCATCACTCAGCCCCTTCTAGCTAAGGCCAAGATTCGCAGGCAACGTAAGATCTACAAAGTCGATGCAGCCCTGCAAGACTTATGTGTAGGGATGCATAGGCTAGGGATGCGCGTAGACGAGGGCAAGCGCAAAGAATACGCCAAGAAGCTGACGGCTGAAGTTTATGACTGGGAGAGTCTTATTGACGATAGGCTAGGTTCCCGTACGATCAACCCAAATAGCCCTGTGCAAATGCGGGAGCTACTCTTCGATCGATGGGCTCTCCCTCCTCATTCCTTTACGCCTACCGGCGACCCCAGTGCTAACGATGCTACCTTGCGTTCCTTCTTAGGCAATCCCTTAGTAGAGGATGACCAGAAGGAAATCATTGACGCGCTCAGGCGTTACCGTAAGGCATCTAAGTTACTCAACACTTACATCGAGAAGCTAGCACCAGGGGCTGGCGTCGTGGAAGATGGCATAGCCTACCCAGACTACAACGTACACGGTACGGTTAGTGGCAGGTTTAGTAGTTCCAACCCCAACTTCCAGAACATTCCCTTTAAGCTACGCGATATGTTTATCCCACCTAAAGGGATGGTCTTCGTGGGTGCTGACTTCGACCAGCTTGAGCTACGCTTTGCTGCTGCGTTAGCAGGGGCTAAGCACTACATGGATGCGTTCGAGAAGAAAGAGATAGACCCGCACAACCTGACGGGTGAGCTTATGTTCGGCGAGGACTTCTGGCTTTCACCGGGAGCCCCAGCCAAGAAGATAGAGAAAGGGAAGGGTTCCTTTAAGAAGCTAAGGGATGTAGCTAAGACCATCTGCTTCTCCTCGTTGTACGGGGCATCACCTCCCAAGGTGCATGAGATCATTACCAAGGCAGAGGATGACCAGGGTACTCTCATGTACGCAGGCTATTCACTGCAAGAGGTACGAGCCCTGCATCGTAAGTGGCTACGTGCAGCCCCTGAGTTTAAGGGATGGTGGAACGAGACACACCAGTTCTGGCGAAGGAACGGTTACGTGGAAGAGCCAGTGATGGGTAGGCGCAGGTACTTCATAGAGGATGACTACAATGCCATCATCAACTTCGGAGTACAGGCAGGCGGCTTCAGCGTAGTCGCTATAGGGATGCTGGAGTTAGTGAATAACTACCTACCCTTTGACTTCAAGAAGAACACAGGTCTTGTTAACCAACTGCATGATGCAGTCTTGTTTACAGTGGAGGAGGGGAGAGCAGACTGGGCACGCGAAGTTATCACCAAGGTGCTCACACGTAGGGTTAAAGCCCTACCGATTACGTTCACAGCGGAAGCGAATATTGCTAACAACTGGGCAGAAGTTTAGGAGGACAAATGCCATATATCACCAAAATAGAAACTAACATTAAACGACCAGGGGGCGCAGTCCATGTCGGACTAGAGCCTCACATGCTGCTGATAGGAGACAACGGCAGCGGCAAGACAGCCATACTCAATGCGATTGAGTTAGCCTTAACTGGGCAAGCTCATGACCTCGGAGGAAGAGACGCAGCTAAAGCCACAGTCCTCCTGCAAAGCCTAATCCCTGAAGGAGCCGATGAGCTTTATAGCATCATCACTTTTGATACAGGGGCTAGCGTTGAGTGGCGTATGCAGAGAGGTAAGAAGCCTACTGTTAACTGGGACTTCCAGATGCTAAACACGCACTTCCTCATGGACGAGGTGAGCGATGCGTTAACGGGCTCTTTGTTAACTACTGTACGCTTCCTCATGAAATACTTTGGGGATGAGCCTGAGTTCCTAGAGAAAGAGGAAGCTGCACGTAGAGCAGTGAGGCGTGAGCAAGCGACTGTCAGGGCTGTGACCACAGCTATCGAACACCTCTCCCTGACTAATCACTCAGGCGAGAGGACGAGAGAAGCGATCGTTGCCCAGGCTGTGATCGATCTCTATGAGAACGCAAACATTACTGTCACTGGTTCCCGCAACACCTATGACAAAGCTAAAGCGTACATCGACAAGCATGGTGCCCCGATAGCTAACCGCGAGAGCCTTCTCTTTGAGACGAAGAAAGAAGCAGAGGGTAGGTTGGCAGCGGCGAAGAAGCAGGCTAAGGAGAACCTTGACTACATGGTAACGTGGGTAACTGAGGAACAAAAGGACATAGAATCGTCCTTCAACCTACTTAGATCGAGTGCTTTACCAGGGGAGATTGGCTTTGAAATCGACACCACACGTATTCTATTCGGACTTAGGACAGAAGGTTCCTTTACTCCTTGGATTTCTGGGGCTGAGTATGTTGCTGTACTGGCAATCGTGGCAGCGACGGCGGCATTACGTCTACCAACCGAGGACGTAGTGTTAATCATTACGCCCGATCGAGCGTTATCACACAGGCATCTACATGCTCTGGTAGATGCACTGCGACCTGTTAACCGAGCCAACATCTTTATCCAAACTCCTACAGTCGTTCCGGTAAGTTCCTTCCCGGCATGGACGAAGCTTTATCTTGAGCATAGAGCCGTAGGCAAGAGGTGGATGAAGCAACAAAGTGGCTAATGTCACCTGAAGAGAAGGCAGGTTATCAGCTATTCGTTATAGCAATACTCATAATCTACCTTATACTAAAGTCTTAGACGCACGGATCAACTTTTTTTGTCCTGGGGGAGAAGAGTGAGATGGTCCGTGCGTCTCTCTTTCTACCCTGCTGCCTTCATCAAAGCCTGTAAGATAGGACCACCAGCCCCACCTGCTAAGGCTGCGCCACCTACTAGGAAGAACATCTTAGTAAGCTGCGCTTGGATGTTTGTACACGTCTTCTCAATGTCCGCTACGTTAGTACGAAGCTCGATGATAGACTCGACTTGCTTGTCACTACGCTCACGTAAGTAGCGCAGTTCATCGAGTAGGAAATCATTCGTCGCCATCATCGTGTCGCTCCCAAGCAATGTAGGATCCGTCTATCTTCTTTAATAATAACTGACGGCGGTTCTTTTTTCTAGCCGTATGACTGATATGGATATGACCGGTGGTCTCCTTATACCAGATAGCTTGGTCAACAGGCCACCCCATTTGTGTCATCTTAACGATGTAATCCCACACTTCTGCTGTATCCACATCGGGGCAGTAAAAATCACAAGCCTCGGCAGTAACATGCTGGCTAGACTTTGAGCCACCCACGGTTTGGTTAACGTATTTATCCCTGAACCCAGACGTTATCTTGATCGGACCAAAGCGGTCACGGATAGGCTGGAGGATAGCAGAGCAGAGAGCTAGTACACGCGGGACGTAGTGAGTAGGCAAGATGTTGGTTGCCTCCACATTCGTTACCTCGAACTCTTCGGCGCTGAAGTTAGGCGTCAGTCTCATCACTCGCTACCTTTTTGAGACTGCCTCACTCCTTTTTTGGATTCCTTTTTAGCTAGGTCTTCCTGGCACTCTTTAAGCTGAGAGTCCAGATGCTTAGTTGATTCTTGTAGCTTACCGTGTTCGATACGTAGCTCTGTCGTACCTTCAGGCTCAATAGTTAGCCCCAGCATGGAGCCTCCCCCGATCAGTCCTACACAAGCAAGTATCCCTGCAACTAGAGCTTTAGGATCTTTGGTGTCGATGGTTGCCATTATGGTCCTTCCTTCATTTGTGACTGTGACTGTTGCTTCTGCTTTAACTTCCTTGCTGCTTCGGCTTTAGCTTTAGCTTTATCAGCCTCTATACCTCCCGCTATATCACTACGTATTTCGCCTGACCAACGACCTTCCCCAATCTTCGAACTGTGTTTGTCGGGACCATAAGGCTGCTCAGGTGTTCTGAGCCTCATCTTTTCCTCCGCGCTAGCGAGAGCCGTACGAGCAGATTGTGCCCTGCCTTTATCTGTGACAGCCAACGACGGGTTCTCTTGTAGTAGACCGCGCCACGTTAACCAGTCGTCTAGCTCTCGCTCGGCATCCTTCAGGGAATAGGTGCGAGCCGGGTCAAAGGTATTCACCTCTGCTTCAGCAGCGGTCATCAAGGGGTCACGTTTTGGTTTTCTTACCTCGAAGAGTTCTCGTGAGTCAAGAGATGGCAGTTGACCTGGGGGGTAATGTACCGGTGCACCCGGCATCGGGACATCCCTACCCTGGATTGTTCTCCATGCTTTGCGTTTAACTGACTCTTCGTCAATCTGCCCAAGGCTCCAATGCTCCCTCCACACGCTAGGGGTCTCTCTAGCATTCTTCATGATTGTCGCGTACTCCCTTTGCAATGGTGTCATTACCTCCTTGCGTATGTCTGCTGCGATACCCTTTTCCCGGTCACCGGAAAAGTGAGGTCTGTGCTTAGGCTGATGTCTCATCGGCCCTTTCTCTTGTATCTGAGTCCACTTTTCTCTGATACGGGCTGCTTGCTCCTCCTGCTCAGGCGAGAAATCAAACTCGGTGCGTGCCCCCGGTTGATCTACCCCCGGTTGCCGTACCCCTTTTCTTCGAAAGCGGTTTGCTTTCTCGTAGCCTATCTCCTTGCCATGCATAGGGAGAATAGCCTCTGGTGGTGCATCGTAAGGCACCGTGTAAGCTCGACGACCATACGCAACACTCCGGGGAGACGGGTCATGCGGACCACTAGGACGTACATGCTTACCCTGCTCGATGAAGTCTTCCGGTACACGTCCCTCATATAGCCAATCAGGAGTTTCCCTCATGTTATCGAGCATCTCTCGTTGTTTGTAGAGCCAGTTTATTTGCAGGTCCATATCCCGGTTATGGATGTCGAACGCATTCGGCCCGCTTCTCTCTGCCTTATCCATGAACACCTCATTCACATATTGGACTTCCTCGGCTAGTCTAATGGCAGCTTCTTTGGGAGTAAGCTCTTTCCTCCTGACCGCCATCGTCAGGGCATCCCCAAGCTTTCTAAACAGCGCACCTGCTGCCATAGGAAAGGCGAGACCTCCCAGTCCCATTGCCATCATGAAGGAACCAGTCTTGGGATCTCCTGTGACTGCGGTGTGGGCACCCTTGAAGAGGGTGGCGATGTCCATGACCTCGCCCACGCCTGGGACGGTGGACTCTACTGCCATAGCAGCGCCTTGAAGCCCGCGTGATTGCTGCTTCGCTTTGTCCTCTTTTGTTACCCCTTTATGCTTTTCCAGGGCTCTCCTTGCTGCGTGCTCGGCACCTAAATCACGAGGCATTACTTCTCCCTATTTCTTCTTGCGTCTGATCTTAGGCTTCGACTTCGGCTTCTCTTCAGTGATCTCGTCTTGCCTAGCTTCTACCCGATCAGCCTTAGCTCTCTTACGTTCAGCAGCTTTTAGCTTGCCGCGCTTCTCAGCCCTGTCAGCGCGAGCGCGGATCTTATCAGGGTCTTGGGTAAGTAAGGGGCGTAGAGCGAGTAGAAACATCTTTATAGCCCTAGCATCGCCACGTTCTAGGCTTCTACCTAGTGGTCCTTTGATGAAAGTATCTAGGGGAAGCAGAGCATCGATAGTCTCAGCGAGAATGTCAATGGCTTTATCTTCTGATATACCCTTGTCTTTCACCCAGCCGTTTACTGCCTTAACAGCAATCGCTTTTACTTCTTCTTCATTAGTAAGGTTACTCATCTTAATCTCCTTTATTCGATTTCAGCCAATCTTGTCTGATAAGGCTCCAGAGTTCCCACTGGCTTAGGTTCTCAAAGTGCTCTGCTACCTTTTCTTCAAGGTCCCATACGGGCTCCTTTCCCTCTGAAAGTTCCCCTGCGTTTAACGTCCTAGTGACTGACTTCTTCACTAAGTTCTGCTCGTCAGTCGGTTTATAGGGATAGGTAGCAACCTGCTGAGTGGCAGCGGACTCACGCTTATCTATTTCAGCATCTTGCTTTTTCATGTTGCGGCGGACTGCTACATCGTCATGAATCTCTGCCCTATCATCTTCGTTTAAAGCTTTTCGGGCTGCATTTTTTGCAAGACTTCTTAGCTTACTCATCGTCTACAGCCTCCGCTAGCGCAGTGCCAGCCTTCCATGCTTCACCGAAGTCAACCAGACCTTGTGCTCCGACAAGACCTAAGACCATTGTGGTGATCGAGTTAAGTGCTGCCTCATCAAGAGGGGCACCAAGTAAGTTAACAGTTGCCACAAGCAGGATTGCTGCCGTAGTCAGAATCAGCTTGCGTGAAATAAACTTCTTCATAGCTCTCTCCTATGTCGGTTCAATGACTTCTAAGTTAACCCGTGCTCTGGGTTCTCGGTGATCAGTAAAGTCGTTTAGCGTTCGCCGTGTCTGCATCTGAAGATCTAAATGGTAAAGGTCACCGCTGGTCCCACCGCTGTAGGGGATCTTTAAGAAGACGCTACCTGCGGAATCCATCACCATGGTTGCGTCAGACCAAACTCCCATCTGCACAGGAACAAAGGGTGCTGTTGAGTCCACTACCCAAGCACAGAACTTCATAATCTCTTGGTCAACCAGAAGCCGGTTGTTTACATCGCCCCAGAAGGCACTTCCGATCACATTAGTTACATCCCAGTACACATTCGCCGCTGATGCATAACCGGCTGCCTGCACCAAGTTATTGGGAGGCTTTGTTATTGTTTGGGTAACGGCTGTAGTCCCTGGGGCTATATCTAAGCACTGCACGGTGTAGTCAAAGAAAGGTGCTGGTGTGCTTACATCAATAGCTTTTACGAACCCCCCTCCTGCTTGACCCTGCGCGTCAGTAGCACCAACGTTGCCCCAGTATAGCCAGCAGACCATTAGGTCCGGGCTTGTGTTGATAGCAGGCTCATCGTCGAACTGATTAACATTGGTTACATTTGCGAAGTTGACGCTTATGTAATCGCCCGGACTCAGCGAGCCACCTGGAAACGTATAGTCGATGACGTTCTTACCGGTCCAATCCGTAATACGTACGTCAGCCCCTCCGGGCTGTATGTTCTCCCAGAAGTAGGCCCAACTGGAAGGGATATGGATAGCCCATGGCTGGTTGCCTGCTGCCTGTACAAAGGCCGCATCGATAGGGATTACAAATGGATACCTATATTGCCAGTCTTGAGAGAGCCAAGCCACGATCGATCCTTTAGGGGTACTCCCCTCCAAACATATAAGTTCTAGCTAGCCATTTGGCTGTGTCCACACACATGACGGCAGTTCGTAAAGCGGGTCCCAACTCATTTCCTATGAACAGCCCTGGTCTGAGGTCCGTTACGTCCATGTCTCCGGTGTTGTTTTCCCCAACGGAGTTCCAGACCACGACGGCAGGTAACGGGCCGACCCAGTTCCCCCACGAGTTCCTCTCGGAAGGGTAAGTGTTAGGGCCACCGCAAATCTGGACAGTGATCCCGTCCAAGTCATCGATACCGAGAGACTGGGTGGGGGCACCATAACCATACCCAGTAACAGTAGGTCCTGGCAGTGCCGTAGTAAAGGAGCACCATTGGGAAGCAATGCTGCCGGTGTCCCACTCGAAACGCTGAGAGACGTAACGCGGCTGTGGCGCTGTCGTAAGGTCAGCCAACAACATCCCTGGAGTGTTGCCTCTGGCCGCTATAGTCCTTCGTGCTGCCTTGTTTACAAAGACGGCATCTACCATAGCCCAACCTCTTTGTGCTGACTTAGGGATAGGAGTGGTGGTTCCAGGCAGAGACACCGGGTAATGAATAGGAGTCTCTCTGCACGTCACTGCCAAGCAGTTGTGAGGAAGAAGGGTGTTGCCAGGCCCAGGAGTTAGATTGAGAACACCTGAATCGTCCCTAAGCTCCAGGACGCCATCAGTAAATAGAGTGACCGTTCTACGGTTCCATGGACCACCACCAGCGCCTGTTACCTTCCACAGTGTACCCCCCGGAACATCGTGAGTAACGTCCGCAGGAGCAGGGATGTCATTGGTGAAGTTCATCTGATAAAAGAAGAAGTCTTCCCAACTGCCTTCCGTGGGAGCCATGATTCTTTTCCACTCGCTAGTAGGAGTGCGACGAGCCGTTGTAAGGAACGCCCATGGGCCTGCTGGTGGTGTGGTGCGTGTATTGCTCACGGTGAGATCCCTCGATATTTCATCCACCTGTACTGCCAGTTTGTTATGACTGCGCTAGTACAGGTTACTCCAACGTTTTCGTTGTTATGTATACCGGCGAAAGGTGACCAGCCGTCGTTGCCAGGAACCCACGCGGCGCTATCTGGGCCGCGCACGAACATGACTACATTGGGGGTTCCAGCGGGGAAATAGGCGTTCTCCTGTGGTATTTCTAGCATCCACTCATAAGAGTGCGAGAGTCCGTTTTCGTTAAAGGGCTGAGTGCGTGGGGCAGCAGGAAAGGTCACAGCCTGACCACTCGCCGGAGTCCAAGTCGGGGCCCAGATGCCCGATGCGAATGCCCGCTCCCAAGTAGCTCCCAGGTTTTTTACGCCTAGCCCTACCCAGCATCGATCGCGATAAGTTCCTCCGCCTACATAAGCGAGCCCATCTACATAGGAGTAGTGACCTATTATGATTGAGGTGTTCGTATCGGCTACGGGCGCTCCTCCCCCTGCACCTTGAATCATCCCGGCAACTTCTGGGGTGCGCCATGTCAGAGACCCTACCTTCGATGGGGATTCTGCCGGAGGGTAAACCGTGCGCGGGACAATCTCTACACCTGCGCCTGACGTTGAACTCTGGGCGGCGAGCCGCAGCCCTATGCCTGAGAACTCGGGGTCCCAAGGAGCTATAGCTGTTGGGTACAAGGCCGTCGCAGTCCCTGTCGTATCCACCAGTTCAAGCTCGCCGCTCTTCCATAGAGTGATGTGCTTATCCGCACCCACGGGCTGGGGGTTCTGGCTGACACGCCAGTGAGACCCAGCAGGCTGGGACAACTCAGAGGTGGCGGGATTAGGCACACCGAAGGATTCGGTCCCTGCTGTAGCAGGATTAGCGGTGTTTACCCCCGCAGGCTTGTCATTAGCAAAACCCAGGTTCATGAAGTAGAAATCCTTCCAGCTATCGTCAGCCATCCTCACCACAGGGATCCACGTATCGTCGCTAGGTGTAACTCTCGTTACCCTTTGCTTCGGGTTCGTGCGGTATGGATGCTTGGTCGCAGGAAGAGGCATTAAGCAGTGCCTTCAATGTCTAAGCTAATATTGATAGTGTCTGCTGATCCTAGTGCGCCGTTTGTAGTTACAGCCACAAACAACGAGCCACTTGAAATAGAAGGCGAAGTTGATTGGTAGTAAATATCTTCAAGGCTATCAATGCCAGTAGGTGTGAGTGCGTAAGCTAAAACAACAGGCAGACCTGTACTTACACCTGTTGCTTCTCGTACCTGAAGCGCGATCTGTGTACCAACCGAGCCAGCGGCAAACTCCGCACGAACCCGACGTAACCGACCTTCAGTTGGCACAGTGACTGTAATTTCAGTGTAACCTGCGTTATCCACATTTTGTACCACCCCGGCGGTCCGAGAGTATACAGCTTCAGTAGATGATGGGGCTCCCATTTAAAGTCTCCTTGCTAAGATATGAACGGTACAGGCAGCTTGCCCAGAGCTTACCACATGAAGAGAAGCACCAGCTTTAATCTGGCGTGTGCTTTCTTTAACAAACTGACTGCGTACAATCCCGCCAGCCTCTACATTTTCAAGGGAGAGGACGCTAGAGATGGGACCAACGCAGTTCTCAAGACGTACGTTGTTACCTTTCTTTCCTTTCATTCCCTGCTTAACAGCCCAGACATCAATAACCTCAACAGGGTAGCTAAGTGGATTCAGCTTTAGCTTTTTAGTCCTGCCGTCGATGTGTGCAGTGAAGAGAAGGGGCAACGATGCTTCCGCTGCGGGTGCTACGTGCTTTCCTGAGAGGGCATTCTCATGGTCACTCTCGGCAGTTAAGTCAAATAAGATTGCGTTATCGCTTACGACTCTGCCTACCTGGCGGACTACAACCGCATCTTTAGGTGGGGAGAAGACGTAATCTCCTTTCGTACCTAAGTAAACAAGTGAGCCTACAGGGGTGTCTAAAGTCAAGTTACGTACCAGTTCCCAAGAATGGACCCACAACACCTGCCCTTCGCTGCGTGTCAGTAGAAGCCTACCCTTACATTGATCTTCCTTAGTTGCGTCAGCCAAATCCACCTGTGTGATATTAGCCCGGTGACCTGTTACTAGAACAAGTTTACGTGCTGCGATATGCTCGTTAGCGACTGCCCTAATAGTCCCGTAAGGATTAGCATCTTTAATCGGAATGACTCCCGGTGCGATTCTTGCCATCTTATTCGTCCTCCTGCCTTTTAGTTTTTTGAATCAGTTCCCAACCGGCCTGCCTTTCAGCGGCTGAGAGTTCTTTAGTTGTAGCACGTTTTCTCCTCTCGTAACCCCACTCCATCTCTTGAAGAGGGTTAATGGGGTATGGCTTAAAGCTAGTTAAGCCTCGCATAGCATACCATATCCCTTCGGCATTACTTCTTGCCCAGGCTGGATTCTCTGCTGCTGCCCAGAAGGTAGGAAGCTGTGTCCCTACGAATGGGAGCATACGAAAGAGATCCACAACCATCGCTGGGGCTTTCACTTTACTGTAGGGAGTTTCTTGCTGGGGCGTCATCCAGTCGGGATGCCCAGCAAGCGGGCTCATCATAGATAGAACTTCGGCTTCACCAGGACGTAATGTAGACAAGGCACCTGATCCCCAGAAGGAATCACCAGTTAACGAGTCCAGGTAACCACCAAATGTTTGGGAGACTGGTGGTAGAAGCATATTCATTAGTGGGTCATAAGACTGTTTCATCCAGTCATCAGTCATAGGAACACCCGCTAAGTGCGCGGATACCCCGACCAGACCAGCCATTGTAGTCATACCTAACTGTGCCCCATCGAAAGGCGTGAAGGCAGGCATCAATGTAGTCTCATGTGTGATCCCAGCCTTACCTTTTTTCGCCCAGTATTCTCGGTCCATTGGATCCATTGGGTAACTGTTGAGGGGTGGGCGTGTATGATTCCACCAAGGACCGACCTCACGCAGCCCCCGTGCTAGAGTGTCGCCCTCTAAGGTGTTGCGCTGTTGCTGCTCACTACCCCAGTAAGTTGCATCACTTATGACATTCGTACCCTGAACCATCTGTCGCAGCTTGCCTAGAGATGTGTTGCCTGCCACGATGCTTTTAGCTGAGACAGGTGTAGTGAAAGGCTCCAGCAGCATTGAAGCTGTCTGCTTCATCATCAAGCGATAGAACCTGTAGAAGGTCGAGACCTGAGCGAAGACTTTCATCTCAACAGCAGTGAGCGGATCCTTCCAGTCATACAGAGTTTTCCGCAGCGCCTCAGTTGCCTCTTTACGGTTCATCCCCTTACGTCGCATCTCTAGGTAGAAAGCTGCTCTTTGCCTCTGTTGGACGAAGGTCGCATGAGAAGAGTACATCTCGCCTTGGACGTTTTCTTTCCAGAGCTTATTCTTAAGCTTAGTTGGAAAAGCTAGGAGGGATTCTTTGGAGGCTTTCTCTGCTGCTTCTCGCAGAGTTGCATGAACAAATGTGTCCATGACACCATCAGCATCCAGTTGCTTACGCAAGGTGCCAACGTCCATAAGCTGATTACCCAACTGGATAAGCTGGTCATCGGCTGCTCTCCATACCTTGTCCAAGTCAGGGTTAAAGATTGCGTTTGTTATGGGAGCTAAGACATGATCAGACCCAAGCTTGGCTTGCATCTGTAGCTGTTTGTTATGTAGCTGCCTACCCCAAGGCATGTTCATAGCGAAGTTCTGAAACGAGAGCGTAGTCGCTGTGCCCAGCCCATGCCCCCACCATATCTGAGCAAAGTCACCAAAGATGTTGTTAACCCAGTAACGAGGATTAGGGACGAGCAGCCCAGAAACTAGCGACGTGCGATACGAACGCCAGAAGGCATTCATGGCACTACCTAGTCCCAGATCATCACGCCCACGAGCATTGTATTTCCATGTCTCTTTAACAATCTTACCTGCGGCCTTGTCAATCTCACTAATCAAAGTCGTAGGTAGAAAGGCGTTAATCCCGTCAGGGTTCTTAGAGATCCTTACGAGATCGATCACCTTTCGTTTTTGCTGCGTAACCAAAGTAGGATCAATGACAGAGATGCCGTAACGTGCCATGGCATCAAACCCATCGGCAATACGAGCATCCGTGACATCTCCCACTACCCCTGCGCCACCTGGCGTAGCCAATAGCTCCTCGGGGTGCCACTGTAGCTTCTTGCCCTCTGCTCTGGCGCTCTTTGCGATTGCGGCACCGCCACCTGTGAGGATGTCGCTAGCATCAGCAGCAGCTTGCGTCGTAATCCCCCCGACCATCTTAGTTGCTGTGCGTGCGGCGTCATTAAGCACCATTGCATGCCCGATCCCTAAAGCCCCGAAGGAGTAGGCTTTGGTAGCATCATCAACGCTACCTGCTCCGCCCCAGTTAAGATTAAAGGTGTAGCCATCCTTTTTACTATGAGCCCCTGCGTTCTTCGTGGCTTTCTTCATCTCTAGCATTAAAGCATTGAAGTCCAGAGCATCGTCATCATACTGTTTCTTGATGATGTTGTAGGCAATCTTCCGTAGCTCAATCATACGTCCTGGCGGAAACTTCTCTTGCGGGAGCCATGCCCGTGCAATGGCATCCAAAGCTTTGGTGTCCCCTACGTCTTCGGCTAACTTGTCTGCCTTAAGGATAACCTTGCCGCCTTTCTCTTCGATTATCCGTGAGTCTTCCACGATCTGCTCAATACCTTTCCGGTAGATAGAAGCGGCTCCCGTGTTGACTGAGGTCCATCCGTTACGTAGCTTCATGGGGTTCGTGGACATTAGGTACGTTGCAAGTACCCGAATAGGGCTATCATTAGGATTCAAGCGAATCAAATCATGGATCTCATCTTCAAACTTAGCTCTTACCTGAATGGATCGCTTTAGAATCTCAGTCATGTCTTGGCCCAGATCACCAAGTCTTTGAGAGGCAGGGGAGATCTTCGCGAATACCCTACGAGGGACACGACTTAGATCAGCCGCATACTGCCATTTACCTAGCTCTGTGAGCTTAAAGCGTACAGGTAAATAAGGTGAGTGCATAGCATTCAGCAGCACCTCTGCCTGCCGATGGCTGGCAAACTTACCCCCAATCATAGGGGCTAGCCTCTCCAGAGCTTCGACACCTGCCTGGAAATCGGCAACTTCCTTCCCAGTCAAGACAACCCTATCTGACGTAGCCCTTTCAGCCTTCAGCTTCGCCATGACTCGACCGAAGCGTGCGGCCTCTTCCCCTCCTTGGACTTTAAAGGGGTTCATAACTGTCTCGTCAAAGGTATCGTCGATGGACTTTACGAGGATGTTTGGGTCTACTATCCTCTCAAACTCAGCCAGTTCTTTCTTTGTCGCCTTGGCTAAGATGTCTGCCCCGGCAGTAATCCTAGACTGTACACCCTGTAAAGGAGTTTTCCCTGTGCGTGCGTGCTTGATTATAAGACCAAGCAGATCAGCAACTTTACCCATCTCCTCACGGTATAGCTCTTCGACGTTAAGGATACGTCGTTCTCCTTCTATTGCTACTTTGTGGCCTGCCTTTGCACCCGCAGCCCTGATAGCTTGCTTGGTGTGCTTAGCCTGCATCTTCTGTAGTCTTTCAGCTAAGCCAGCGCGGGTCTTCGCAGGTTTCCCTTTAGGTGTAAACTTCCCTGGCTTAACTCCTGCCTTAGCGTTTAACCGCTGGGCCAAGCGAGCCTGTTGGATACGCATCTTTTGAAGCCTGCTCTGTGCAAGCATAAAGCCTGCGTGTTTCTGAAACCAGATTAGGTTAGCCTGTTGGGCTTCGAATAAGGCTCCTCGCTCCAAGAACCGTAAGCTGGTGGCAGGCTTAGGGAGCATAAGAAGATCAGTCGCAGCCTCTGCCTGGGCTTTTGTCCAGCCTTGGAGGACTAGCTCCTCTTTAATGCCGATTACCCTTGCGCCTTTTTTAGACCACCCTGGTCCTGGTTTAGGCTGGCGTAGCCCTTTAAGCCCTCCATCGTAAGTCCCATCAGCGTTCCTAACGGCTTTAGTTTTAAGGTAATAGTGTAATATGGATAGTTTCTCTGTTGAAATACCAGTGTCATAGGTTTTTCTCAACGCTTCTGTAAGCTCAGGGAGTTCTTCTAGTTGTTGGCGAATCCTCTCTGCGGCTACTGGTAATCCTTTCTCTAAACCTTTCAGTCGCTGTGAAAAGAGGGGAAAGGTCAGTACCTTCCCGGCTTTGTCTTTTAAGACGAACCCTGGCTTAACATTCAAAAGATCTGTCTCTAGCTTCATAGTAGCTTTCGCTGCGTCTAAAGCAATGTCAGCCGCTTCAAGCTCTGTCTCTACCAGCTTAACTTCAGTCCTGAACTTCTCTTCTTTAAGCCAACGTACTCTGTCTGCGTCCTCTGATAGCTTGATCTTTCCCTCAAGTTCCTCAATCTTCTTCCGGGCAGCTTCTTTACCTCTTTGTAGCCCGACAAGATGGACCTCTTGCACTGGCTCGGTGCCAACACGTAGCCCTACTGCTGCGGCAGCATAGTCACCTAGTGCTTGGTCCTGATGACGTAACTCGTTGATATGAGTTGCTATAGAGGAATCAAACTCAGTGGGATCCTCCAGCTTTGGTCTTAAGAGAGCCTCGTCTGGTAGCAGACTCTGCTCTCTCGCTAGCTTCTGTGTTTTCTGTAGCTTATGTACCCTAGTTAAAGGGATCCTACCGGACCTCCATAACGCTTTCACAGGTTTCGTAGCAGCGAAGATTGGTAGCGTTAAGATGTCTGGGTCCAAGAGAATAAGACCAAACATCCCTGCTAGTCCAAGAGCCACCTCTGGGCCTCTGTTCCCTAGCTGCTCTCGCTCTAAGAACTTAGGTGTGAGGAACTTAGCTACGATACCGAAGTCATCAGTAATGTCGTAGCCCTCACGGATAAGTTTGATATGCTCGTCACTTCCCCATTCCCCGGCGTGAAGTGCTGCTCCCACCATCGTCGAGAGAGCTTGTCTACCAAACCATTCGAGACCCCCTTCCTTACCGAGAGTCTCTGGGGCTCGACCAAAGTATTGATCCTGCGTCTGTAGACCAGCCCACATTGCCCTAATAGGTGCCGTTACCCTTCCACCTGCCCAGGCTGGGTTGTTGATAATATTCCGGGTTGTACCGTCAGGATCCACATCAACCCAAAGGGTTCCTGTATTTAAAGCTGTGATCTCCCGCATTCGTTTCTTTGCGCGTTCTATGGACCTATCATTGAGATCCGCATATTCCTCCTTGGACAGGCTCTTAAAGGTCCGCTTTAATCGGGCCATTTCTTCTGACTCATAAGCTAATGATAAGCGCCGAATGGAGTCATTTACGTCAATTGCAGTGTCCCCTTGCAGTGAGTCTGTGAGAGGGAGAGCAAAACGTGCGCCGCGCTTACGTTTATGCTCAGCTATCTGGGCCAGCCGTCTACCTTCCGGGGTGTCCGTTCGGGTGATAGCCTCTTCAAAAGTCAAACCTCGACCTACCTTGTCGGATAACTCTTGAAGTAGCTGCCACTCTAATTTAGAGTTAGCCAGAGCCTTTTGGAGATCTGCTGGAATGACATTGATTGTTTCTAGTACCCCTTCAGGAGTACCTACCTTTTCAATTCCTTTAGTAAAACGTCGATGCTTAGCAGCTTCTGTTTCTTTCTCGGTCTTTATGCGTGAGAGTTCTAGGTACTGCGGGTTGCCTTCTGCGTCTGTATACTCTGCACCCCAGACCTGTAGGTCTTTTGGTGTCAGCTTGTCGCGTGCTAGGTCTAAAGATTCCTTAGCCTTTTCGCTAGCAACCAGCATCGAGTAGAGTTGAGGGGCTTTCTCTTTTGGTTGGATATAACCAAACCGTTTCTTTAACTCAATCTCAGCAAGCTTCTGTACATTCTCGTCTTTCCATAGCTCTGGTTTCTTTCCTAGTTCGCCTAGAAAAGTGTCTAAGTTGAGCCCCTCCCCGAATGCGCTAAGGTACTTTGGTTGCTTATAAGCTTCTTGTGCCCCCATCTCCCGTACACGCTTACGGCTCATCTCACTCTTTAGGGACTCAGTTTCAGTCGGCTCTTCCGCTTCCACTTCAGGCTCAGGCTCAGTGCGTGCCCTGATAGCCTTTATCTTAGCGTCAAAAGCTGCCTGTTCGGCTGGCGAAAGAGGCCCCATCCCACGTAACGGATCATCAAACGCGCTCATTTTGAAGCCTCAGTCTCGTCTTTCTTTTGTTGTGCTTCTCTTAGCAAGCGTGCTTTTCGGGCCTCGATCATCTTCTGCATCAAGGGGGTTTGTCCAGCAGGTGCGACCCTCCCTTTATCGGTGCCCTCTAGTGAGACTTCTTCTGTCTCACTCATGCCCTTTAATACTGTATCGGCTCCCTTTCCGCCCAGAGCTTGTTGGAGACCAAACACTTCCCGATACTTTTTCTCAATATCCTCGTTAACAGCTTGAAGACTTTTCATCTCATCTCTTGCTTCTGTTGCTTCTGCTTCTCTAGCTAACGATTTTGCTTGGTTACGTTCAGCTTTCTTTACCTGGCGCTTCTTAAGTTTATCCTCAAGGGCTCCCTGTGCATCCACACCTGCTGCAAGAGAAGAAGCTGTCAGCTTTGGCTTGTCTTTAGGACGAGGAACAAAGCGATCCTTACGGTCTTGCCACTCTCCCATACGAGCCTTGGCAAACTCTCGTGCTGTTGCATCATCGTAGCCCATTCGCTTTAGCTGATCGTAAAACTTGTCATGTTTCTTCGATGCTTTAATCTCTTGCTGCCTTTCTCGTAGCCGAGCTTTGAAGGCAGTAAGTGGGTCTCGGTAACCTGAGTCTTTAAACCAGGCAGCAAACTCAGGGGAAGATATGATCTTATCTCGCTGTTCTGTTAAGCCTTCTCCATTTAACTCTTCAAGTATCTTCATCTCATAGTCAGACGGCCCTGGGGCTCCCCCCATACCCAACTGACTCAGCAGCAGCCCAAGCTCTTCATCTGTTGTATCGGCGGTCACACCCCGCATAAACTCAAACATCTCTTTATGCTGTCGAGCAGAAGTACCTCCAACGCGAAAAGTTTTGGCCTGTTCGGTCTCGATCCTTGCTTCTAAGACCGGTATATTTGCTTGTGCTATAGCGTACTTCCCATGAGCCTTACCATCTGCATCTATGTACCCTTTTATGTCGTTGTATGCTTTAATATGCTCAGCGAGCCCAGTCGAAGCACCCCATTCCCGCTGTGCTGCATCCTGCAACTCTGCCATAAAAGCATCCGGTCCTTCTCCCCACACACCACTTGTGGCGAGAGTGTTAAAGAAACCAAAAAAGTCACTGTCATTGCCCTTGAATTTATTCAATAGACCTACAATAGTCTTCGCTTTTGAAGGGGTAATTTCTGCCCCTCCCAGCTTAAGAGACACTCGCTGGTCTTCAATTTGTTTAGCTGCTGTCGGTTTTAGTGCGTCACTCATTTCCCCAAAGGCTCTAGCTTCCTTCAGATCTTTGCTTGCCTGCTCCACACCTATGGCAAATCGGGCGGCTTTTGCTTTCGCCGCTTTATCTTTGGAACCAAGTGCAGTAGCAGCCAGTGAAGCGGCTGTTCTCGCATCAACATCCCCATCCTTTTGATACCTTGCTGCTAGTTTCGCATCCCCAGCAGCTTTTGCTTGGGCCTGCTTTACTCGTGTATTGCGAAGCTCTTCCAGCTTAATATAGAGAGCAATCTTCTCCTTAGAAGTAAACCTTTCCTCATCCTCTGCGGGCTGACCGAGGAGAGCATCACCGATGTCTTGCATCGTCTTCTGCGTACGCATCCTCTTCTTGCCTGAGTAGACAGTAAGCATTTCATCTAAAGTTGGCATCGCTAATCCCCGATTCTTACGTCAGTATTAAACCCTTGGGTCTCAAATATCGTGGTCATTATATTGATCATCGCTTTTTGGTCTTCGGGGGATCGCTCAACCCAACTCTCAGGGTGCAATGTTCTATCCAGATAAACTTGAGTTTCCTGCGGTAAGCTTCCGTATTGTTGACGTAATCTCTGTCGGTATAAGTTTGCTACATCAAGGGTTGGTGGTGCATTTTCTGCTCCTATCTCTGCTTCCGTAGCAGCATCCTCCTCAAGGATGCCCTCGACCCTGCGCTCCTCTTCCCGTGCTTCTTTTCTTTCCCTAAACTGATCCCTAACATCACGGTACATATTTGGGCGGGCAGGTGCCTCCTGAGTGGGTGCTGCGGCTGCTTGGGCGCTTCCGCTAGCTGCGGCGGCTGCTGGTGCTTCTGTACCTGGGATCTTTAGCTGCCAGCCTTCCTCAATAAGATTGGGGTTTTTAATGAGGTCAGGGTTTGCTGCCTGTAATGCCTCAATAGTAGTTTTATTCTTTGTGGCAATCTCACCCAAGGTATCCCCTTCGCGTACCTTATAGGTGGCTGCTTCAGCAGGTGCTCCTCCTGTGGCTTCTTCAGCTACCTCTGCCATTGTCCCACCAAAGGGGTCATTCTTAGCTTTCCAGTCAGCAACAACTTTCTCTAGGGCACCACCTTTGCCTCCGATTGCCCCGACTAAGCCTCCTCCGCCCATCCGTGCGCCTGTCTTCTTGTTACGTTCGCCAAATAACTGTTCGTCTGTCGCGGTTCGCTGAGCAGCTTTATTCTCTTCGATTGCTGCTCTAAGAGCAAACTGCCGATCGCCACTATCTTTCATTGATTGAGCCGTTGCTTCTTTTGTCTTTGCGCCTGCCTTGTCGATTGTCTTCTGCACAAGCTCCCGGTTCTCTGCTGCTTTCTGTCCTGAGTAAGGAGCAAACGTCCGTCCTCCTGAGCGTCCCGCTTGTGGTCCCTGCGCGATTATGTGAGGAGCAAGTGCCTGGTTACCGATGTTAGCTCTGTTAGCTGCTTCCGCTACAGCGGCAGCTTCCCTACCTGGGCCTGTCTCGGCTTTAAGTGCGGCTTGAAGGGCTGCGTTCTTCTTATCCTTAAGTGCCCCTCCTACTACGCCTCCTGCTATCGTAGAAGCAATTCCTAATGGAACTGCCGCAGGGCCAAGCATCGGCGCAGCCTTTAGAGCAAGCCCACCGGCAAACTTTAAACCTTTTAGTATGTTAGCGGTACTCATTGGTTCACCCACCGGTTTTTGGCTCCGTCCCATACTCGTCTTACTCTAGGCGTAGCAGGCACACTTTCGCTAGTCCCTAAACGTCGTTCCTCATAGCCAGAGTCGCTTGTCTGCAAGCGACGAGGCATTTCATATTCAGACTCAGACGTTTGGGTATAGTAATCCGATTCACTTTCAGGAGGTGGAGGCTGGTATTCCCCTACCTGACCCCACTTTCTTTGGTCCTCACGTAGCCTGCGTGCGTCTCCACCCTGTCTCTCTGCTCGCCTTTGATCTTCGATGGCTTGATCCTCTGCGGCAACTTCCTCCTCGGCACCCTCAACGACGCTCGTTTGTAGCTGTCGCTGAAGCTCAAGTAAGGCGTGAAGCTGGCGATTTCTAACCATTTGCTTGTCTGCCCAATCGGCAATGGAGTCCTCGTGAAACATCCTACGGTTGCGTTCTGCTAGATCTTCAGGACTAACCCACTCCTCTCCTTCCCACCTACCTTCAGTAGGGCTACCCGTTCGACTAGCCTCCAGCCTAGCTGCTGTTTCTGCATCAAACTCAGCCTTTTCTGCTGCCATCTGAACCCTCATTGCTTCTACTTCCGCCTCGTATTCTTCATTGGAAAGAAGAGTATTCTCGTAAGCTAGATTATCCTTAGCTACGTCCAACCTTCCTTTGTCCGTAATGGCAGAAGACGCATCTGGCTTAGGCTTAGGCTTAGGCTTAGTCGCAGCTTTTGGCTTTGGCTTAGGCTTAGGCTTAGCTTTTGGCTTAGCTTCAGCTTCAGCTTCAGGAAGCGTTCGTATTGCCTCGGTGTCATCCCCAGATGTTCCTAGCTCTTTAGTATCCGCCTTAGCCTTAGTCTCCTTAGCTTTAGCCGTCTCTTGCTGCTTCTTTCCGTTAGCAGGGTTTATCCGCAGATACTTATTAAGGGTCTCATCTAACTTTTTTGCTGCTGCTTTTTCTTTTGCTTTCTTACCGATAGCCATCTGCTACTCCTTACGGGACCACATCATTAACATTCTTGAACCAGATATATCTCATAGAGCGTACCCTTACACGAGTCTGCCTGACTCTATTCGTAGGCCTACTCTCATATATAGGGATCCAGCTTTCCCCTTGCTCCCCTGCCCCTTCCTGTGACCCATTTGGGCAACTAATCTTCAAAGCCGCTGTATGCCATCCCGGCTCTACCTCTTTAATCAACTTATGCCCTGTGTATGTACGGGCGAAGTCTCGGCTAGAAAGGAACATAGCATACTGCTGCGGTAGCTCAGGTGGATCTGTCTCAACAACCACCGCAGGGGGGCACACTCGTTTTTGTGTCTGCTGCGGCACATCGTCCCAAAATAACTGTATGCGTGACACATTAGACGTATAAAGCTCACCCCGTGTGAAGCAACCATCATTAAACCAACCAATGTTCCAACTAAGAAGGACAGAACCCTTATCCGTAGCTGACTCAGGTACATAAAAGGTACAACATGCACCGGGTATTGCGATATGTTTTGGCATTAGCTGAGTGTCTGTCGGTACGTTTGGGGCCACCGGATCCTCTAGTGGCCATGCTTCTCTCCGTATTTGATTCCAATAAAAAGACGTATCAAAGAAATCAAGATTAGCCGTTGACCCTACTGCACCAGCGCCTGTGAATTCACCTCTCTGTACATGGCTGCGGTCAAAACGTGTGTCTGGTTCAAGATTGCGCTCACTAAGGTGCCCATTCACTGCCTCTAAAGAATCCCTAGTTAAATCACCAGATGCATTAGGGAAGTAAAGATTCTCTTCAATAGTCAACGCATTTGGTACTCCCCCTGTGATGAGGGGTGCATTTCCAGGTGGGTGCTTGTAAACAATGTCTGACATGCAAACCTCCTTAGTCCAAGACCGATCTTAACAGAAAGATGCTAAGATTTGCATTCCTAAGCTTAACGTTGCCTCGCATCCTGGTATCAGTAAGGATAACAGAAATCACCCCGCGTACACCCAAGATAGCGTTTCCGGTCCAGCTACTTATGTCGTCACCAGTAATAAGAGTACGTATGGGTACGTCTGCCCAGATCCATTGACCTTCAGGGACATTCCTATCTCCGCTAGCTGAAATCGTCCTAGTCGTACGTAGATTTGTATTTGCTCCTGTGGAAGTCCGAATATGGTTCCACTCAAATAAAGGGCCGATTGACTGTCCTTGGAGGGCAATCGCGACTCCGACTTCCTTTTTATCACCAGTTATAAACTGGCCTGGATTTTGTGGGTCTGCAAGCATAGCCCCTACGAACCCAACTTCCACATTCAACATGACCAGGATCCCAGCGATCCCTTCGGTAAGATCATACGTCGGACTGTTTAACTGTATCGCATTGAAAGAGATCTTTAGTTCCTGCCCAGTATCGTCTACGATAGGGGTCCAGTCGCCATCATTAAGTTGAGAATCCCAGTACGTCCCTCCTCCTCCAGCACCATTATAGTAGCAAGTTCCGGTTCCTGGCATACCAGCAATGGTGTTGCAGAAGTAAAACCCACTTGCAGGATTCGCATAAGGGAACTCTATTGTGTCAACTAAAACCACTCCGCCTTGCAAGTGGACGCCTGTTAATGCCCCTTCAGCAATCCCATCAACGACAATGTCATTGATCCCATTAGCTACATCATCAAACCGATTGTTGAGTGAGTCTGCTGTAAAAGCTTCTTCCTCTAAAAAAGGATCAAACTTAATCTCAGGCATAGCTACCTCCCTAACTTAAGTACGATTAGCTCTCTCGAACCAATAGCATTTGGTGTATTATCGGAGGCACACCTACGCACCACACCGGCTACCGTTGTCACTCCAGGAGGAACTGTGACAACAGCCTCCACACAAAAAGGCCAGCCAAGGTATGAATCAGGGCAAAGATTTGGTGCCGCCTCCATCCTCTCTGGTGAGGGAGTGGTGCCGTCGATGCTCCTATTATAGGGTTCTATCTGTAGGTCACCTGACCCAATAATACTCTCGGTAAGTAAATTACCGTTAAGTTCTAAGCCGAACATCGAACCTGCGCTTGGCCTTATCCCAAGCCACTGAAAAGAAAGTAGGATGTATATCTGCATTTCCGTTTTAGCGAAAAACTGAGTTGCACAAGGAAAGCTTTCTTCACTCATAATATGCCAGCGGAGATCACCGGGGACCGCCCATGCCCCGGCCCATCCGATCTGATCGGCTCTTCCCACAGTCAGCCACTCCACGGGATCGAAGATAGTAGGTGCTGTGTTCTTATTCGGTCCTGTACCTGCGTCTACGGAACCGTCGTTAATAACCGTGTTCTGTCCGATGGCAGTTCCCACTGCCGGGGCTTGATAAGAGAAGAACGCATCTTCAGTTAAAAAAGTATCGCTCGTAAAATTAAGCCTGAGCGTTGGATCCCAAAGGGCGGGGTTGGGTGAAGCCGTTGGATTTCTTATTATCGAACGTACAGCCGCTTTATCCCAGTTATGCTCATTAAGCTGGCCTTGAACCTCATTAACAGCCTGAAGAAAGCCACGGTTTAAGCCATCAATCTCAACGACACCACCCTCAGTAAGCTGAGAAAAAGGATACTTCCAACTCATGGCTGCACCCGTGCCCCACCCGTAGGGTGCGGGATATAGTCAAACGAGAGTCCCATGAATTCAAAGGGATCCGTTGAGTTGATCTCAAGCTTAAACACTTCGCAGCTTGGCACAAAGATCTGAGCCCGTGTCCAATAAGGTCTTTTCCTGCGGTATGTCGTATCTGTTACATTCAACGTAGCTGCCCCCCAGAAAGGAGGTGGGTCTTTTACTGGGTGTGCCTCAACTGTTGCTGTTTCTATTAGCGCCTTGCGCCAGTCCCTATAGACAGAGACAGTAAACTGGTTCACTGTTGTCTCTCTTAACCAAAAGTAGACTGTAACAGGAGTCTGTTTCTCATAACCCCCAGTTCCATCCCCAACTTTCTCATTAAGAAGCCAAGCTGTCTCTATGGTGAAGGTCTTTGTAGGTGCCACAAAAGCGGTTGCTGGTATGTGATGGTCTAGTAGGTAGATCCCGCAAGTACCCCCATGTCCATGACCTTCGTCTTCAGCCCCTGTTACGCCTGCTGCTAACATATATGAACGATGATCTTTAGTTGTGCAAACCGCAGAGGCAGCAATGTCAGAGCGCCTTCGCCAGCCTACATTGGGCTGCTTCCCGTCGTAGACCCAGCAAATATTGTTTGTTTTAGACGCATGCATAGGCACCCAGCACCTGTACTCTCCGTACACTGGGGAGACAGAAGCAACAGCTTGCATCATTCGTGCTTGGTTAATGTAGCCTAGCTCGTAGCGAAGCTCTTCCGAAGCATAGGCTACTTTACCGTCTACGTAGCCATAGAAGCCGTTCTTACCTAACCATAGGGTTAGGCCCGAATCTAGTGTAGCGATGCTACTAGGAGCCACACAGCCCACTGTAGAGCTAAGTGTCTGCACTGATAGCCCTGTCATCTGAGAATCTACCGTGGCTAAGAAAGTGGACTCCCTAGTAAAGATAAGAATACCACCTGCCACTGCCCAGAGACCTGTTATCTCCCCACCCGCAGGATCAGGATAAAGAAAATCGTCCTTAAGCAATGTCCCCCATCGACCTGGCATTGACCAGCGGACGAGACCGGGGTCGCCTTCTGCATTTGCAAACCACATCTTACCCAGTGCCAATCGACAGAGCTTAAACCCTGGCATAGCCACAACATCAAGCGCCTTTGTTGAGAGCCAGGAGTCGGGTGTATTATCAGGGTACATCGTAGAGATGTTGTCTGGTATCGTAGCGAAACCTAAAGCACCGCCGATGGCGTTACCAGTCACCGCATAAAGCTCAGTGTCCCCAGTGTTGTTGATGTCCTTGGTACGTAGGAGTAACCTGCCTACTGTTTTGGTTGCATCGACTTTATCTTTCTGTCTCTCTACGCTGATGTTAGACCATAGTATCTGCTTTTTTAACCAGGAAACAGGCTGCACCAATGCCTTTTCAGAATAACCATAAATGGATATGCCGCTGTTAAACCCTGCCTTTGTGGGGTCTGTCATCCCCTTGAACCCATTGCTCGAAGTAACGTCTACCTCGGCATTAAACTGCGCGTCAAAAGTAACAGCCTCACTACGCTGGGAGATAGGAGAAAAGTTCCCGTACTTATCTACCCATTGTACTGCTGCTTCGTAGGAGCCTTCGAGTAGCTGAGAAGGAGAGATACCTGCTGCTAAGGCAATCGCTGCTGTGCTGCTGCCCGCATCTCCCTCTAAAGCGTCTGAGGTATGGACTGTACCTATACGGCAGCGCCCAAAAGCAGCATGCATCTGAGTCGTTGGTCTCACAGTGGATGTTGACTGCAACCATGCGCTATAGATATTTCGGTCATGCGAGTAGCCCGAAACATTAGGTACTTGCATCTCATCGCCCCGTGATGAGAACAGTGTGGACTCAGGACCGGCTCCTGTTGGGGGGGAAGGTGTTAGGCGATAACCTAGAGGGGCACAAAACATCTCCGCATCTACGAAGTAAGGCCGACTCTCCATCTGAGGAATGACTACAACCCCATTAGGCGTAGATTCAAACTGAGTTGGAAAACGTACAATGTCAGCCGTTGTGGCGGTTGAAAACGAATAAAGAGTTTGCCATGTAGCCTCTGCGAAAGCCCCAATGAAAAACAGTAGCCTCTCCACTGCACTAAACCCGCTAATGGCCTCGGGCTGTGTCATTACCATGAGTAACTCTTTGGCTCTGTCGCGTAACAAGCTATGGGAGATACCACTTACGATACCATAGCTAGGAGCAAAAGCTGCTGGCGGATCAAGTGCAGTGACGTTGTTACCGTAGGGGACAGGACCAATGATAGAGCGAAGAGTTCCCTCATCCGTCTCCAGCATATTCTCAATGCGAGCCGCTATTGTGTCAGGGGAGAAAAGCTTCCCTGACTCAATGCGGATCCTCAGTGGTCCTTGTGTGTCCCTCGCTCTACGGTCTGACATACGCTACCCACTGTGCTACTTCGCCTTAGCTGATTTCTCAGGGATTGTACCGACCAGTTGGTAGGTATTCATCTCCTCAGAACCTTCGACCACAATCTCTTTGGCATGACCAAAGCGTTGCAACCAACCCTGAGTTGTCTCTCCCTGAGTTGCAGAGCAAAGCATAAATGCTCGCTCCAAAATATTCTCTTTCATCCTCTCATATACTCCCCCGCAAACCACAGGGGTGTTTCCATTTTCCATTCTAGCCTCCTATCAAGGGAAAGGTAACGATGTTCCGCCACTCCCGCGTAGTGGGTTTCGTATACTAAAACCTCTACGTGCGCGTACCATACGCCTTCTTACGGCGACAGCTTCAGGACGAAGATCACCATAGCGTTTAGTGAGAGTAATCAGACATCGTTCATAACGTTCTTTTGCTGACTTCATCATGGGACGATTACCTTCTGTTTCGTACAACAGTTGGAGAGTACGATCAATAAGTACGTCACAAGCTTCAGCATGGATATAAGGTGCATCTGTATCATTAGTTAGTGGTCGTGGACGGCGCAAGCAACGAACCTCTACCTCGTACCTCTTGTCGGGATTTGGGTAGAGACCGATGTTCATATAACCATGTGTGTCGCGCAAACGGCGACTATAGTCAGGAAGAAGTTGCCCGTCATCGAGAAAGAACCCCTGGTTCTTCGTATCAATATGGACTTCTGAAAGAAGATAAAAGCTAGTATCCTCTTCAATCTTATGTAGAAGCTGGTCAGAGGGAGCACTACTTGACCGCACACCGATTGAGGGATCCCGCCCGCCTGCTGCACCAAGCTGGTCATAGTTAGTGAAGTCAGTTGCCACGCGCCTGCGATAGATACGTACAAACCAGCCACTTTTCTGCGCGTGTGCCCGTTCAAAAAACGTACCGTCAGTGGCTGGAGGTTGAAGGGCCGCAGTGGAGTCTCTTGCCACAAGATTCCAGTAAAAGCCTTGGATGTATTCGATGTTAGGAAGGGTCAGTCGTGCAGCAAAACCTAAAGCACCATTTAGCTCGATATTAGTTGTAATCACCTGGGCTGATACAGGGCTCGGAGCAGATTCCCATCGGGGCTCCCTATACCTCTGTTGCCCCCACTGCTCATTACCGTCGATTGCATCCCAAGCTTTTCCTACCGTATTGACCGGATCAATGGCATTAGCTCCCCAATGATGCGGACCAGGGTTCCTAAACCAGATGTCTCTTGCGCCCCAGCAGTATGTAATCTGATATTCAAACGTACCTGCGGGTTCTGGTCCCCGCCAACCTGCACCGAGAAGTGACGGGAGGTCTGCTACCGCATTGTACTGAGATACGAAAGGAGGTACGGCAGGTGCTGGCATCTGGTAATGAGTGCGGCGGAAGAGCGTCCGTGGGATACCCTTAGCTACGTTTCTATGCGTGTTTAGTAAGCTAAGTTGCTCAGCTTCATACTGGCTAATCACCCGCATGGGCCAAGTGTTATTTGTTTCCCAGAGCCGGGTGGAGTTAACCTGAATCACATCATCCGGTAACGCATATTCTTCGGTGTAGATTCGATATTGAAAAGGACCAGCCCCAAAGCGTACGGTATCCCATGGCATCCAGAAAGAGATATGCTTCTTCCCAGGGATCGCTGGGACTACATCGGCTCCTCCAGCAAAATTTATTGGTCCTAAGCTAGGAACAGGCGAAGACGCTGAGGAGACTAGAAGCCCTGCATTCCCTAATGCGGGAAGAAACTCTAAGGCGATAACGTTACCCGCAGCCCCTGCTACAGTTGCCGTTAGGTCTACTGTTGCCGGGAGTGCTGGTACGGTGGTCGCACTGCAAATAGGGAGGAAAGCCCCTGCTGGATCATTGACCCCACCTGAAGGTGTAAATGGAACCCCCGCAATCAATTCAGCCTGCGTTGTCGGATCTGGATGCTGATAAAACTGATTCGGTGGTGTAGCGATAGGTGGGGGTGCAGTACACACCAGGGGTGCATTCGCTATTGAGATAGTGTCCCCCAAATCAACGAAGGTGACACCTTGGATTTCCTCGACATGGATCGTTGCGGTTGCGGCTTTTGCAGGAACCTCTGGTGTTTCAGGATCCTGCCACACTGTTCGGATGATATTGCGGTGCCAAACCCCATTATTATCTTTAAGCTCAATGACACGTCCATCCCAGCTACGGTCAACAGGCCAGTTAATGACCCCAGCAGCGCCTTCGTTATCCTGGTCAACAACCCATGAGTTAGCTGTAGTGATATTACTAGCTGCTGCTTCAGGAGAAAAGGTAACTGTATTCACAGGAGTAGTGGGATCTGCCTCATCTGGGTTGATGTCGGGTTCGGTAGCAAAGCGGAGGATGTCTTCAAAGAAAAGGAAAGGAGCTTCCAAAGCAATCAAGTTATAGGCTCGATTGATAAACTGATTCATTCGTGCTTTTGCTTCTGGGCTTTGTTTTGGTCCCCAGTCAGCTTGATGGAAAGCAGCGTTCCGAATGTCAGCTAAGTTCATGGAGCCCCCTTACCCTGTACAGTGTACCTTAAATAGAGCGTTTGCCGCATCGACGGTAGAACCTATTACGCACTCTCGTTGTGCTGCTATAGCTCGGTCATATGCAGCCCCAAAAGCCACTAAGTTATCAACACTGCCGCCTGTTGTCGCAGAAGCAACAACAACCTTTCCATTTGAAGCTGCACCTAACGAATTATCGTGGGCTATCTCAGCCACCCCTTCCCTTAAGATAAACCCGAAGTCATCTGGTGCAAAGCTGGATTGAGTAATACCCAGGATGTTTACGGTTTCTGCATCAATGTCGGCTGTGTCTCCTTTGTAGATTGATGCCGGGGTGCGTTCGACAACCCGATTTGCCGAAATACCGGGGCCTGAGAGGCATTGGATATAGATCCAGACTTCAGAAGCGCCCTTACGGGGGAAAACAATCTGGTGACCTAAAGGATACATTTGAAGCGCACTGGGCTTAATCTCTCGTGGGTCATTAGCGGTGACAGTACCTCTGCCGCCTAATGGAATTGTCATTTCGGTCTCCTTAAAAAGAAAGGGTGTCTATATGCCCCAAGAGTAGCAACATAGACACCCCTCCCCTGGCGAAAGTGAAGTTAGGTTTTTAGCCCCGACACCACAGGTTGACTTGATCAGCAGCAGTGTAGTTACCGATCCCAGTTGCGCCAACAGCTAACGCACCGAGCACAGCACATGCACCCGCTGCTGCTGTAGTTGCCGTGTTACCAGCAGCACCAGCACCACCTGTGACAGCACCAACCCCTGTCCGTTGAGCGAACCCGAAACGGATTGTAGCCGCAGGGACACCCAGCGCACCATCAGTCATATCGTTGACTGTGAACCCTGCGGTGATGTCATCTTCAGTGACGCCCGAAAGCGTTACTCCACTATAAGTGGCATCAGCGCGTGCTACCCCCAGTGCGGCTCCAATGCTTGCAATAGTCGATACATAGATGAAGGTTTTTTCCCCTTCACCATCGACCCCAGCAGGCACCGTGTGAATAAATCCGATTGGTAGTTGGGCGTTCCCAACCCCCGTTGACACGAGGGCTAAGTCAATCCCCATTGCAGTTCCAGCAGACATAATATTCTCCTTATTTCTTTATGATGTTTACGGAAGTGCCAAGCCAGTCACGCATCCGTTTGCACGAAGCTGAGTGGTATGGAGTCCCATGTTAAGAACGATTTCATACCTGAACAAGTCTTGCTCAGGGATACGGAAAGGACCACGAACTGCAAAGTCACCTTTGGTTTCTCTGCCTGCGTCATGACCAAGCGTGTAAGAATGCCACGTCGAGGTGTTAATCATGTAGACGATACCACCATTGGCGTTACCCAAGGGAGCAGGTCCACCGGGCGCTGCAAAAGAACCAGCGTAAGCTGCGTCAGCTACGTTGATGTCTTCTTCCAAGTAGAAGTCAGCGTCGAGGAACTTAACACCTTGTCGGATTTGCTTAGGAGCACGGTCACCACCCTTGGTAGTATCTTGAACGATACGCACCTGGGCATCCAAACTATCAAGATAGTTAAGATAAGACAGTTCGTCCCCGAGCAACAAGTCAACAGGACCGATGGTCTTTTGCTGACGAGCACATGCGAAATATACCTGACGCATGACACCACGACCGTTACCTGCAAGCATTCCCAATGGAGCCGCACCAAACTGGTTAGTCCAACCTGGCGTTGTTCCCTGGTTCAATCCAAAGACCGTATTACCAGCAGTTACCTGATTAGCAGGGGTATCAATCTGGATTGCGCCCGTTCGAGCAGCACCTTGTGGGTTGTACGTAGTATTTCCGTTCAAGGTAAGGAAGCCCCCAACACCCGTTCCTGCTGTACCCGTTGCCATCTGGAGGGCAATCATTTCATGAAAGTCCGAGAGGGCAAGCTCAGGATAATGCTTGATGATACGAGCAAGGTCCATCTCGCCGTTTGCTTCGGCCAGATCCTTACCAGGAACATCGAACGCATAAATCAGACGAGGAGCAAATGTGTTTCCTCGCAGAGCATTCTGGTTACGTCCGCCAGCGATGACTTCAGAACCAGTTACGATTTGCGTTACCGTACCCGGTCCACCCGTCACAACGACGAACTCACGGAACGGACCCTGCAAAACACTGCGGTCCATATTGCCTTTCTCTAGGACTTTTTGAAGAATTGGATGCCATTGGACAAACAATTCTGAATAAGACGGCATCAAATCTACAAGACATGACGCCAATACATCAGGGCTAATAGCCATGGTTAACTCCTTCTATTTCCTCCCGATACTGCACGTAAGGCTCTTCGGGCGGCGATTGTTCTAATGTCATCTAAGGAACGAGCGTCCCCTAGACCGCGATCTACTTGATTTGGGGTTGTACTCGCGGTGGCACCAGAAGTAATACGAGCGCCCGCCCGTGGCTCTACCTTTGCTTTGACTTGCGTCTTAGCTAAGGTAGCTTCTGCCAACCTCACTGCATAGGAGTCCGGTACACCGTCCGCCTTTGCTGCTTGAGCTAACTTAACACCTTCTTCCCCTAGTGTTAACAGTTTGATAGCAATGTCCGGTTCCCAATCTCCCTCGATTAACTCTTGGAGTTGGGCCGATTTTGCCTCATCTTCAAATACGTCGGAGTGCTTCTCACGAAAGTCACGGACGTAACGCTGGGCTTCATCCTCATAAAGCTTCTCGATAGAAGTCTTAAACTGAGAGTACTCTTCGCTCTGCGCTTTATATTTCGCTTGCAACTCAGTAAGTTGCGTTTGTTGCTGGGACAGTCTGGGGTCTTCTTGCCCAAGCAAGAGAGCCTCATTTAGCTTTCGCAGATCTTCAAAATCCGTTGCATGCTCTTTGATCTTAGCAGACCAGTGCTCGCTCAGCTTTGTTCCCATTGGACGGTAGATGTCAGGGAGTGTGTCTAACTCACCACCCCAACCTTCAAAATCAAACTCAGGAAGAGTGGCCTCTTCCTTCTTTTCCATTTCGGCTACAGGTGCAGAAGCCTCTGCCGATACTTCCCCAGAGGAAGCGACTGCCCCTGAAGAGTCAGTAGAAGGAGCCTCGATAGGAGGTGGGGCAGAACCTTCAACACTAGCCTCCGTGACAGGAGCAGCCTCTTCCAAAGATGGAGTTTCTTCGGTAGACATCTAGCTCTCCTTTCCTTTCTTAGGAAAGTTATCACGAGCAGCTTTAATGCGGATTACAGCCATGTGGTTAGGCGGACGTGGGCCTGGAGGCATAGGCAGAATGTCTTCGATACTCTCTTCACCTTCTGCCTCTACCTTCCCCCCAGGACCAGTAAGCTCCCAACCTTCTTCTTCCAAAATCTCAAGGAGATGTGGTCCGTCCCTAGCTTCATTAGCTAGATAGTCAGCCATCTCATCCTTAGAATAATCTTTCTTGCCAGGGTCTGTCTTAGAATCATCACCCTCATGTCCGGTGTAATCCTTTTCACCTGGACGAGTTTTTGAATCCTCGTCTTCTTTCGATCCCCACTCTTTATCATCATCGTAAGGCATGCAGTCCCCCACAAAAGTTCTACGTGTTCATTAGTTACTTGTCAAGCGGAAGCTCTTTTCTTCTCTGCTTTTCGCTTAGCTAGTTGGTCATCCATATCCCTGTAACCTCGCTTCTTAGCTTTGCTATCACAGTGATTACGTACATCATCGTAATGATTACGCCACTCAGAACTGTCCTTAGTTACAAAACGCGCATTTGGGTTAGCCCGTTTATACTCTCGTACCTGCTCATTCGTAGTTAGGAACTTCTCAGCCCCACCTAAATGAAGAGGTTTAGATGGCATCGGACCAATCGTAGCTACAGGATGAATCTTTATCCTGCCTTCCTTTTTGCACACTGGGCATTTAGGTTCGCTCTCTAACGATGCATACACATCAGCGAAGTCTTCCTCACAATCATTACAACCAATATCATAGAATGGCATTACTTACTCACTTGTTTACTTACTTACCGATTGAAAATAATCCCATCCACCGTCTTCTTCCCTCACTACTTCCCACGTCCAGCCATCCTCGTCCCTAAAGTAGATGCGATCTGGAACCCCGTTTTTTTGCTCTTTAGTTGTATGCACTAACTTTAGCTTATCCACGTTTATACCAGTCATCTCGTTGGCTAAGGAACTAGCCGCCTCGGATGCTGCGTCACTGGTCCGGGGATCCCATTTGAACTTATCTGCGGCCCACTCGATGGATTTTTCAAGTTCACCTGCCTGGTCATAGCCCTGTCGTATACGCCGAACATGTTTTGGTGTTCCCCACTCCCCTGGTCCTGGTGGCTTTTCTTTTTTGGGGCTTGGTGTGTGTTTCTTCGCTACCTCCATCCTCTTTTGTTCTATGGACTTAGGTGCAGCTTTAGGCTTAATCTCTTCTTTCTTTGGTTTTGTGGATTCTTTATCCAAAGATCCATGCTCCCCACGAAACGGCTGAGAGATAAGATTATTCATTATGCCTCCGGTGTACTTGGATTGGGAACTGGAAAGCCTGCTCCACCTGTGTTGTTAGGGACTTGAGGTTCTTGGACTCCTGGTGGGAGAGCCCCTGTAGCTATTGTATCCGTAGCTGGAGCCCCACCTTGCTGCTGCTGAGCCATCTGTTGCATAGCCATAGCTGCGTCTTCGCCGCTTCCTTCCTTCATAACGTCCTTCATCTGAAGAAGCTCTAGCAGCTTTGCGAACAAAGCTTCCTGGTCTACGTTGGGAGCCTGAGCTAAAATCGGGAGGAATGCCTGGACGTTCTTAAGCTGCGTCAGCCTGTTGTTCTCAGTCGGTGAATAAGCAGAAGCTTCGTAGTCGTATGATAAAGCCCCTCCTTCCTCTGCCAAGATAGAAGCCCGTGTGACTTCCAATGCCTCTACTCGATCCGTTAGCCGGATAGGAAGCACGCTATCTTCTTCCAAGAACTCTTCGTAAAGGCCAACCGTAGCTTCAGCTAGTGAGACCACAATGTCATTCACAGCTTTAATCCGTCGCCCATTTCTCGTTCGAGTAGCTGAGTCAGCTAAGGCGACCTCGGTTGCAATGTCAGTGACACCTACGACTCCTCGACTGTACTGCGGGATACCCAGTACGAACTCGATTACTTGAGTAGCTCTGTCTCGCATCTTGTCCCAGCTTGGAGAAAGAGCAGGTACAGGTGTCTGCCCGATAAGGTCACGCAAAGGAGCATCTGCCTTACCATGTACATCTACAACGCAACCTGGAGTGCCCACATCTAGCAGTGCTGTCTTAAAGGCTTCAGGATTATCTACCAAACCTGATTGTAGGAGGAGGACAGGGATAGAGGATTGGGCATGCCAAAGCTCCAGCGTATCCAGTTCGTTAAGCCTTTGTTGCAGCGAAGAGATCAACTGCACGTCTGACATCCCACCTAGATCCATAAGGTTGTCATTAAAAGTAAGCTGAACAAAAGGATTACGTACAAACCGATAAGGAAGCTCATCCTCAAACAAAGGTTCATCAACCCCGTGCAGACAGTGATAATACTTATTGTCGATGAAATCGTAGAACTCATAGACTGTCACCCAAGAGAAGACATCTTGTGAGGCTTCGTTCATTAGACTTTTGTCGCGTACGTTATCGAGCAGCCATGTAGGGTAGCCCCCGAACATAGCTAGGTCTGCGACCTTTGCTTTGTAGGTTCCGCCTTTCTTCCCTGGCTTCTTGACTCGCTTCTCGAACTCAGCCTTAGTTAAGACCGTCACCTCTATGCAGTAGCGAATATCTTCCCATCGTGAAGCCGACATATCAAAGAAGACGTAGCGTGGGTCCACATTGATATACTCTACGCTTTCCCGGCGAAAGTTCCAGACAGACTTAAGGAATCCTCGTCCGTAGATTGCTGTCTGAGTAGCTAGCTTCCAGATACTTTCGTGTAGTCTGTTACGACGGAAGGAGTCGTTAGCTAGTGCCTCTCGGTACTTAGCCGCATCTTTGTTCTTCTTTCGTCGTGCCATGACAGAGATGCTAGGATTAGAGGGGCAAACATTCGCAACCATGGTGTCGATATAAGCGTAGGGATAGTTAGTTTCAAAGGTGGTTTCTGTCCCTAAAGAATCTAACTCTACAGACCCTGTTGGGTAATTCCGCTGAATATCCCAGAAGTCAGAAAGATACCACCGTCGCCATCGATCCCACTCAGTACGGGTCTTCCTCGATTTAGCCTGGTGCGTCTCGATAATACCTCGGACATGCTTGTATGTTAGTGCCATTAGTCTTCCTCTTTAATCTTCTGAAACTTCTTGTATAGGTCATTATACTGTTGGGAGCCCTCAGTGCGTGTCAGAGCGGCTGAAGCCAGTTCTTCCGCAAAAGCTGCGTCTTCTAATCTTGTTGCGGCTGTTCTCTCAGCCCTTGCTTGGGGCTCAGTTAGCCCTCTTTTTGCGTACTTCCTCATCTCTTCCGTAGTAAACTCAAAATCTTCAGGTCTTTGGTCCTGCTGGTTCTCCCAAAAGTTTTCTCTTTCCAAGTTAGCTTTAGCTACAACTGCTGTTTGTTGCCTAAGCATAGCCATCAAATCAGTCGGACTCACCCTATCCCATTTGAAAGGCTCATCCTGTGGGGGCTTATAATCTGCCAAGGGCATTGTGTACTCATCGTCTTCGACAAGATCTCCGTAGCCGCTGGCTGTTCGTCTTAGCTCAGGGATAACACTAATGCTTTTATCCTCGATCTTAGTGATCGACCCTCCTGGTACGTTATCCCCAATCTGCTTCCACTCTGTCCTTCCATCGGGATACTCAATGAGCACGCGAGCATCATCGGAGTAGGGGTCGCCTGAGATAGAGCTTACCCCCTTGATAATGTACCCCCGGTCGGCCATTAGTCTTTCTTTGCTCCACCTGCTTTGAGAGCAAACTGAGCTTGCCTATAGGTTTTGAGGTCATAGGGAGGGGAACCGGTCCTGCCTGACTTCACCCACTTGCCGTAAGCAGTCGTGACTTTACGGGCGAAAGCCTGAACAGACATGCCTGCTTCCTTAGCCTTGGCAGTGAAGACACCTTTAGTCCCGTCCTTCTTCATCTCTGCTGCCGCTTTTTGCATCCACTGTGCCATTATGCTGACCCATATTTTGCGGCGACTTCTTGTGCTCGCTTCCTAATGTCACCAGGAGTTATTGGTATTTGAGCGCGGATCTGAGCAGGAGTCTCAGGAGCATCTCCGCCGACAGGAGGAGCCGCTGCTACTTCAGTAGCTGCTACTTCTTCCTCAACCATAGGTGCGGCTGCTCCCATAGTTCCTGTATCTGTCGTACTGCCTTCTCGTGGTCCTACAGGAGTAAGCCCTCTTTCACCATAAGTCCCGCCGGTATCTTCAGGAGTTACATCCTGTGGCCCTCCTATACTCGTAACCCATTCAGTGATCCCTCGAATAAACCTATCTAGGTAGGAAGGATCTCGCTGTGCTTGCACCTTGACCTCTTCTAGTAGGGGGATTTCTTCTACAACCATTGACGTTTGGTCTTCGATCATGATTTTCTCCTTCGGCTACGTACACTCCGGTATCTTGGACGTGGACGTTGGGTTCGTTTTTTCTTATCAGCCTCACGGTAAGCCTGTAACTGATTGTATGTCATATCCCTAAAAAGGACAACATTTGGTAACTCATCAGGGGCATCCTGCTTCCTACGTCGCGGCGACTTCCTAGCTGCCACGACTGCCATCTTAAGGGCGCTCACTTTGTCCCAGTGATGGCGCTGACGCCTTCCTTTACCTGCACCATCCTGCGTAAGGATCTCGCTCACAACCGCCCGTTCTATGCGTTTATCGTGCTTGTAACTAATAAGTTGAGTGACGGTATCTTCGTCGTGCATAGTCAACTCATCTTTCAACGCATCCTGTAGCCAGGAGAGCATCTGGTCTACGGATTTAGAAGTCGAAGTGATACCTGGCCGATAGGGTTTCTCGTAGTAAAGATGCGTACAGCCAAACTCCTGCATCAAAGAGATCGTAGCTGCACCAACACCGTTGCTCTCGATAGCGACCATTGCGTTGTTGTACTTACGATAGACTTGGTAGAGTTTCCTAGCAAATGGAAGTGGCTCAGTATGCTCAGCATAGCAAGCTACCTGTGTCCACTCCCCGTCATAGACCTTGAGAACCTGAAAGGCCGCATGATCTCGTGCCGCGTAGCCAGCAGGATCAGCCCCAATGACATAGATAGCCCCTGATTCTGGCTGCTCGTATTCAGTGTATGGTGCCGACCAAGGTGTGAGCTTGGCTTTCTTATGCCTCTCCATGACGCTTGAGTGGATGACGGATGAGCTACTGGCGAACCAGCAGGTCACATCATCGAAAGGATAGTAGACGCGGAAGAGGTCTGGGTTCCTGCGAATCTCAGGATCAATGTCGAACATCAGCCTACGAAAAGCCAGGTTCTCTTGGGTTAATCCCAAGTGCCCATACTTGTCTAGGAGACGAATCTCATCATTAGTTATGGATGCATCTTTGGGCCAAGGACGTTGGTTAAGCTTGCCATCCCAGAATGGAAAGAAGGCATAGAGGTAGCGCCCATGCCCTAGCTTGGCGTCATGACAGTGGTCCTTCCACCATTCAGCCGATGGCTGATCCATAGGTGCAGGCGTAGATTCCAGCACCATTAGCGAATGGTCCCTGTTAATCATCGATGGATAGATAAGGGTGAACTGCCCTGCGGCGTCAGCCCAGAATGGAAGCTCCGATCCATGGAAGTTGTCCGGTGATTGGCCGATGCCGACCGCCCCCGACTCGCCCGAAAGGACGCGCATCTTGCCGCCCACGCCGTCTTGGAAGGTCATCTGGCGCACTTCCCGGCTCGGTGCGGTTGGCGATCGGATCGCATCGGGCCACCGCGCATGGCAAAAATGGACGCGAGCATGCAGATACTCGGCTCGCTTTTTATTATCCGCAATACAAACGTGGTCCCAGCCAGGAGTGAACGCAGCTTTCGCGTAGCCACAAAGCTCAGCCGTAAGGGACTTTCCACCTTGGCGATAGCCCAGTAAGGTGAGCCACTTATTCTGCCCGTGCTCTGACTTAGGTGTATCTGCGTAGTAAGAGAGGATTGTAGACTGAAGAACTTTAGTTATCTTGTAGGGGTCATAAGGAACAGCCGCGCCTGAAGCCTGATCGTGTACTTGCCCGTAAGCCCTAAGACTTAAAGACGGATCTGATAACGCCGCTAGGGCATCTTTTGCTTCGGCTTTAGAACTCACCCTGTCTCTTCTTTAGCCGCAATAGGCACAGTATCGATGACAGAGTAAGCTGCTTCTAGCTTAGGTGCCTGTTGCTTAACTGCGACTAAGGCTGTGATGATGTCTGAGTAAGCATTAGCTGGTGTACCGTAAGCTGAGTTCTCTGTTGCCATGATGGTGAACATTAACTCTACCCACAGCCTGACTTCCTTAGCAATCGTGGGGGTTAAGTTGCCCATGAGGATTTCAGCTACGAGATGTTGGCTCAACGTAACTAAGTCTGTGTACTCCTTAACAGGATGGTCACGCAATACTTGAGCTACAATCTTCCTTTTCTCTTCAGGAACAAGCGTTAGCCAACGGGAGTATTCTTCTCCTTCTGACTGAATAGGTGGTCGCCCTCGTGGTCTCTTACTTTTAACTTTTCCTGCCATTGTCTCTCCTCAGAGGAGGGGGATATTCTGATTGTACCTAGTGGTCTTGTTGTCTTACGCTGCGGTATGCAACCTCCTATAGCATATTTCAAAAAGCGTGGAGACTGAAACAGTTTATCACCCTCGCGCCTAGTAAAGGCAAAAGGGTCATCCTCTAGCTGCGCGTGTTGATGTACCTTTGTTAGCAAAGAACCTTCCATATCAAGGAGCAACGGTGACGCTTTTAAATCTACGTTGCAACACCAGGCAACAGCACGAGGTATGAGCTTTAACTGCTCGACCCCTTGAACCATCGTATCGATAACTAACTTCTTTTGCATTAAGGTAGAAAGCAAATCCAGGTCCATACCGGATGCGTAGGCTCTGAGAACGTTGATCTCATGGGTACACCAGACCTTAGTCTGAACTACCCCGCGTGTTCTGTTAGCTAACTCGTAGGGTGAAGGCACAGGCAGTGGGTGAAAAGCCTCGGTGACTTTCTTCGGCCAGAAGGATGCTGCTGTCCAGTCCTTCTTAGCCAAGAGCCACTCCTTGATAAGTGACGTTTTATCTATCCAATCAACCACATTGGCTGAGAGTATCTGATGCTTTCGATGTAGAGGGAAGTCTAAGTTAGCTGTCCAGATAACCCAGAGCTTCTCTAGGTCATCACGCATACGCTCCCTCTCTACCCAGAAGGGCTTCTTCTTAGAGGGGGCAAGTAAGCAGGTGTGGACAACAGGGTCGTAGATATTGGAGGCGAGCTTGCCAGGAAAGACTTTCTTCTGCATTACTCACCCCACGCTTCTGGTGTAATGACTACGCCGACTTCCTTCTTTACGTGGGTACGCATCTCCCTGGTAAGAGAGACTCCTTTCCAGATGCGGATGGATTTCCGCTTACCATCTGGCATCCGAATCTTCCCTACAGAGTTCGGATCGAAATCCCGCTCTACCATCAAGGCGGCAAGATGATCCCAATCTGGTTTACGCTTGCCTCTAGCCTCACACCACTCACAGTAGGATTCAAAGAAAGCTTCCTTAGTGACCCATAGCCCTTCCTTCTGAGTGCAGCAGTCATCAAAGAAGTCACGCATAACATCCATTGTATGCCGGTAATCCTCTGTTGCTGTAACCACTTCGTTCGTCGGCTTAAGCCCGTCCTGCTGCCATGCCATGCAGCCCTCGATTAAACGGTTAAGGATTCCTGATGCTTCCTTCATGAGTTTAAGTGGAAGATGCCCGTCTCTTTTCCCGGCTGGAATCGTGACAGTGAAGGGTACTAAGTGGATGCGCCGCCAGATGGCATCGTCGTTACCCTTGATGATGGGTCTGTAGTTGGCTGCAATCCAAAGCTTGTGGGTTGGATCAAACTCAAAGAAGTCTTGCCTCATCCTTCTAGCTCGAATGCGGTCTCCACCTGTGAGTTGCTTAACTAAAGACTCAGCGAACGAACGTCCCTTGTCTACCTCAGAAGAGGAAACGAACCTCGTACCCATCAAGTCTGCGACTCCTGTAGGATGCTTGTTCTTAGCTGAGAGCAAAAGCTCAGGAGGAGCCTGCTTGGCATAGTCCCCCATGATGGATTGGATGGTGTTGAGGAAGGTGGTCTTGCCGTTAGAGCCTGTGCCATAGAGGAAAGCTAAGACTTGCTCGGAGACATCACCGGTAAGGGAGTAGCCCAGGAACCTATAGAGGAAATCGATAAGTTCAGTTTTCCCCTGCATTATCTGATCGAGGAAGGCATCCCAGGTAGGGCACTTAGCGTCCTTATCGTACTCGACAGGAGCTAACTTTGTGAGCAGGTCGTTCCTGTCATGGTCCTCTAGCTCCCCTGTCTTAAGGTTGACCGTACCGTTGATGACGTTAAGCTTCCACGGGTTGGCATCTAGTTCATCTGCAACTAAAGCGGCTTGTTCTGTTGACGCAGCTAGCATCACCATGTTCCTTCTAGCTACAGCAGATAGCGATTTCTTAGCATGCTTTAAAAGCGCGTCTACCTCCTGGCTATCTGTTGCTGTTGCTGCCTCACCATATATGGAAGCGATGGTTTGACCAGCCATTTCCATGATGCGTTGTGTCTCGTCTTCCTTCCAACGGACCCCGTTGTATATAAGCCACTTGCCCCAGCGGGAGATGTAGCGTAGATCCTGTCCGTGTTGTCTAATGAGACGCAGAGCGTTGCCTGTGTCGCTGCACCCTGGCTTATCTAGGGTAGGTGGTGTGACCTGTATCTCCGTTTTCTTCTTCTTCCTACCGCAGCTACCGTACTTCTCTTGGAGGTCTTCCCAGTTCCAGGTACAAGTTGAGTGATGGCACCCTGCGGCTATGCCTCCTGCTGTGTACTGGACGATGTAAGCGGCTTTATCCATGTGCATCTCGTCAAAGGGGCACTCATCGAAGAGCCACTTCTTACCTTTGTCTCTCCAAGGCTGCGCGTCACCGATTTTTAGTTGGTGTTTGTGGATCCACTTACGTAAGTCGGCTGTGTTTGCACGCTGCCCTGGTTGCTTCTTAGCTTCAGGTGGTATACGGTCAGCTATTTGTAGTAGAAGCTTCTTCGTTACCTTCTTTACGTCGGCTGGAACGTAGCCTACCCTGGCATAGCGGTGCGGACGGTCGCGAGTTGACTCCCCTTTACGTGCTGCTGTCCCATAAAGCTTCCAAATGCGGCTGGGATTGTAAACCTTGCGGTCTACGGACACCTTTTTCTCGTCGAAGAGGAAGGAGAGGACATTTAGGACACGGGATACGGTGTCATCGTCCACAGCTAGGTCAATCTTGTACAGTAGATGGACCCCGTTGCCGCTATCGGCCATGATTGGGTCAGGAAAGCCTTCAGCTTGGAGGTATTCCCAGACAGAACGGCCTACTTTGCGGGCTGCTGCGCGTTCTTTCTCCGAGGCAGAGATGCCGCTGCCCCTTTCTACGTCGATGTCTATGGGTAACCATGCTCTCCTAGCGGTATCTTTGTCTGTAGTGAGGGAGGTGTCCTTACCTGCGGTCTTTATCTTGTTGTTTGTCCTGGCAATGAGGGCTTCATTGACAGGGTTGAGGGTAACGTAGACGCCTTTCGCCCCTCTGTCGGAGATAGCCGCTGCTGCATAGGCTGCTGTTTCTAGGTCGTTGAAGTAACCGTACTTGGTGCCAGTCCTTTCTTTGTATAGGACGGCTCCTAGAGCCCTTATCTCTAACGTATCGCCATCGTTAAAGAGAAGTCTTAGGGCTCCTAGTATCTCGTCAGGGTTTGCCGGGGGTAATCTTGGGGACACAGATGTGCCGGAAGAAGTTGCCACTGCGTTTCTCCTCGTATGTTGGGGGGTTGGTATGTCTCTTGGGGAGCTTTGATTGTAAGGGAGAGGGTTTGAAAAGTCAAGGGGTGTCTACGTAGATGTCTACGCAGGGTGTCTACAGCGAAAGGTTACTTTGAAGGTAGCTTATACCCCGTGTCTACGCTGTCTACAAGAAATCTGCTTTGCCCAGTATAGAGAATTGTGAAAAAAAGTGTTTTTTTTAAGCTTTTCTCTTTTTTACTATAGGTGGGGAACAGCCTAAATACCGTAGACACGTAGACACTTTAGCATAGTTTAGCTTGCTCCTGGCTTAAGCCGAAATGAGGCTGCGTAGACACCCCGTAGACACCTGTAGACAACTGAACAGGTGTTCATAGGGGGATTTCCGTAAATCGAAAAATTGATTGGGGGGTTTTCGGGGCCCCCCGGAACGGTTGCGCGCGCCTTGACCGGGGATGCCCCCCCCCAAAGTATAGTTCGTTCCTTGGCTTAGCTAGGCTGTGGATAACTACCGTCAAGGCTGACTGGGTAATACTGAACAGTTGTACAGTAGTAAGAGCTGAGAATTTTCCAGGCCTGAGTAGAGCCGAGCCGAGCCGAGCATATCAAAAGTGATACGGTTCGACCAGGGCGACGAGTTTGAGAAGCTCAACCCTAGCCCAATTCTCAGTCGAGCCAATTTCCCGACAGCTAGAAATTCGTACAACCACTACCAGCGCACACAACCATGACAACCGTTCCACCTGCTCTACCTGCACAGACCTAGCAGCTAGCCCTATTCGATGGACTGCGCCCAATTGCATCATTTGCGCCGAATTGGAATTAGACCAATTGGAGCGACGTTGCCCGAATAGCCGGGCGATTGTCGAATTTGTGGTACAATAAGAGAAAAAAAACGGTTTGCTTCGGTGAATTGTTAACGTTTGAGAATGACAGAACCTAGTAACTAACGACAGAGAAAAGAGAGGATAGAAAAATGACAACAACAATTCCACAACCTACAACCGTTGTAGCCAGCGCGAAAAAAGAGCAACCTGAGTTGAAAGCAATTCACGGTACCTACATGGATATTGGCTTTAATCTGCAAACAGGTAGCAAGATACTGCACAACGCGACCGATGATAATGGTCACGTGGCAACGCTACCTACTCAAACCATCGGCTTTTACGTAACGACAATCGACGGGCAAGCAATGGTCAACAATGCCAACGAAGCCAACGACAAGCGCAAAGAAGACAAGCGCAAGTCAGCCGAGGATATGGAAAAATCCAACGCTAAGCTACTGGCAAAAGACAAGACCGTGGTTTTCGTTTCGCACCTTGTGGATGTACTCCCCAAGAAGTACGACAACGATGGCTATCATACCCGTTTTGTTTACCTCACCTGCCCCAAGCTAGGTGTGTTGGGCATGTTCTTGCTGTGTGTCAACGGCCTTGACGAAGTACAAAAGAGACTGACAAACGAATTCCAGCGCACACTAGCCAAGAGCACGGGTAACGAAACGAAAACGCAAGCCCAACAGCGAGCCGACGCTGCACAAAAGGAGCTAGAAGCCGAACGCAAGAAAGCAGCGCAACAGGCTATCGAGTTTGAGAAGCTTAAGGCTCAAATGGCCGCTATGCAGAAGGCGACAGGCTAGCCCGTCAGCGTACCGAGCCTAGCTAGGGAGCCTCGCTCCCTAGCTGGGCTTTTCCCCTTTCCTTATGCTTTTTATTTTATCGCACTATTTAATTTCTTACCTATGACAACTACTACAACTACTACAACTAAGGAGCTAAAGACAATGCCAGAGGAACTACAACAGCTAACGAAATCAGATTATGCAGAGATAATCTACGCGCTAGAATATACCATAGAAAACACGAGCACAAAGCGTAAGCACACCGTAGCGTTCGACGGTGTGCTAGCTAAGCTATACAGCAATCAGTCGGCTCACCACCGAAACGTCACTAACAAACGAAGGAGCTAAAGACAATGACACTTATTCCACTAACTAATACTGGCCGAGGAGTTAGCCAGTACACAATGGATAGCGAGGGTAACTTTCATTACCCTGACGCACCAACGGTTGATAACTACACGTTACAGCCTGAGGTTACTAGCTGGTACGTTGAACCAGAGCTAACACTGGAGCAAGCCATAGATAGTGCAGACCAAGTTATCTACAGGCTACTTCACGAGTATGGATTCCACCATGCACTGGAGCTAACCAATGGCTGACCAACAACCTACCTTCGCTCAACCGATAGATAAGAAAGACCTCTATGTGCTTAGGGCTTTCGTCGAGAGCTACCTATCTGACATGGAGGGCTACGCACCTACACCCCAACTGGCTACAGCCTACCGAATGAGAGCTACGCTTGACGAGGCTATAGTTAAGGCTGAAGCTGAAGCTAAAGAATGGAAAGCTGGGCGTGAGAAGTGGTTAGAACTACAGGCTAAGCGCGCTAGACTGCGTGCTAGGTATCCGCAGTTCGCACATCTACACCCTGATGATTAACTAAACTGAACGTACCTAGCTGGGGCAACCCGGCTAGGTACTGGTGCTTATGCTTTTGCTGCTATGTTTTATTGCATTGATTTTATCTACACACTTACAACAACTACTACCACTACTACTACTACTAAGGAGCTAACATGCTGCACACTAACCGAGAGCTACTGCCAGGTGAGTACCGGCCTACTCTTACCTTACGCTACGTCCCCGTACCTTGCGTCAACCTCTGCTTAGCTGCGCCACCGTGTCCACTAGGTAACGTTGCCCCTAACTTCAACAGTCAACCATCACTAACAGCTAACCTCTACCTACTAAGGAGCTAACATGACAGACGAAAAGAAACCTACACCAGAAGAGCTAGGGGAAGGCCACCTATCTATACCCTTAACAGGTAGGTATGGTCACTTCCCTTCCCACCCTGAAGAGCTAGCTAAGCAGCTAGTCGCTGACGGTATAGCCAACAAGAACCACAACACTATACTCACAGAAGTAGAGACACGTATAGTTAACCTGCTAGCCAAAACTAACGAAGCAACTGACTACCTAGTAGCTATCGTCAGTGAACTACTAGACCACATCGCAGACCTAGATGACCAAGTAGAAAGCACAGAGTATGACCGCGACCAACTAGAGAAGGAGATTCGTGAGGCTAAGGATAACCGAGCCGAGCAACTCTACCTAAAGGCTGACATCAATGACCCTAACGACCCACACTGGACTAACTACCTAAAGGAAGTGAGCAATGACTAAGATAGGACAGGAACTATTCGAGATAGGTAAGGGACTAACCTCCCTTACCCCTAGAGATCTAGAGGTTAAGAGAGATCTACTAGAGCTAGACCACTTTCGCTACTCAGCACACGAGGAAACCAACGGTGCCCTCATACTTAAGTTCAAGATCTACGACCACTACCGAGGTAACCTCATTACCTCTGGTTCTAACCCTCACCTGACTGAGCGTGAGCAGGTTATCACTGCACTTGAGTTAGCTAAGAAGCAACCCGAAGATGTTACCCTCCATCTGTACCCACTAGGTACAGACAGAGGGCTTTTCTTTGTGCGCCCCTGGAGCTACTCTCTATTCAACACCGATGAGGAGGGTAAGTTCCCCGACCTAACTACCAGGCAGGAGGCGTGTTGGGGTGACTGGCTACGAGCTAAGCACTACCATCGCTGGCCTGTACGTGGGGACGATGGCACCTATTACCTACCCAGTAAAAAGTATCACCCGTTTCGTTAGTGGTAGGTAGCTCCTGAGCATGAGTCTAAACTGCTCACCTTTTTGTTTTATGTATCGCCGTTTTGGCATTTGTCTAACTACTAACGAGAGAGAATAACATGAGTCCCATGGTTACTTACGTTGACCCCGAAGGTAAGCATCATCGCTTACCCTTTAGCGAAGCAGGCCCGCTTCACGCTAGGAATGGTGGTTCTATTCTTAGTGAACCTACTACCCCACCTATCAATGTCATAGACATTGCAGCAGCTAGGCAGGAGGCACAAGCACAGCAGGCAAAGGAAACTTTCCTTACTGAGCTTGGCTATGTCCCCGTACCTGGCCGCAAGTTCTACGGTAGCCACGGTGACAAGGCTAGTGCTAGTCAGTACCGCCCGCAGCATAGAGACTTCGAGGCTATGCCTGATAGCGTTGATTCTTTGGTCGAAGTAATAGACCAGATCAACGCTGAAGACCGACGCGACCTACGTGTAGGTACGGGTGACATCAAGCTTACTGACCGTCGCACCTTGATCGTAGGTGATGAGGAGTATTGCTTTGAGCAAGGCGGCTTCAAGGCTCTAGTACAGGTGTTCGGTTCGGTGGTAGATAACCCCACTAAGGACATGGCTGCTGCGCTTGAGCGTCCTAAGCTAGGGCTACCTTACGGGGCACGGCTGCTAGCTATGCTACCTCCTGGTGAGGCAGCAGACATCTTCGCTAAGCAGAGCTACTCGCGTGGCTTACTGATACGTACGCGCCAGTTGCCTGGTAAGAAGCGTACCATCTGGCATGTAGCTAGTGATACCTACGGTATCTATGATGTGGACAGCGTGGCGTTAGCTACTGCTCAAGCGTTCATCGACTACGGTCCCAAGGGTACTGTTACCTACAACGCTGAGACCTCCTCACTTAATGCTCAGATGCTGTGGCATGACAGTGAGATTGTCATAGGTAGGCCGCATAAGTTCGGTGTCTTTGTCAAGACAAACGACACTAGCAAGGGCTCGGTTCAAGGTGGTGGTATTGTCTTCGACCATGCCTGCTTGAACATGAGCATGCTACGTAAGAAGCAGAATGCTCTCTTCTCTAGGGCTCACCGAGGTAGCACGCTAGTGCTTAGGACATTCGTTGAGGAGAACCTAGAGAAGGTAGCTGATAGCTGCCGTCGCTATCTTGTCGGTGTCAACAAGCTACGGCAAGTGTCTATCGATGACCTATTCCCTACTGAAGAGGGAACTAAGACACGGGTACGTGACATCTTCGAGGAGATTCTGGAGCTACCTGAGATGAAGCAGGTAAAGATGAAGAATGCTGTGTTACTAGAGGGGCTGCTCAACAACTGGCAGCTAGAGCCAGGGGATGACGTTGCTAGTTTCGTACGCACCATGTCTAGGTGCCACGAGAAAGAGCTAGCTCACGTAAATGTTCAGCAGCTAGAAGCCGCTGAAGCAGACGTGATGAGCTACTGCTTACGTCAAGCTAACCGGCGCAACCTCATTAACTAGCGGGGTGACCTGGGCATGTCAGAAACTGCCCACCTTTTTTATTGCAACTTGTTCTATTATCTAACGACTAACTAAGAAGGAGAGAGAAGATGAGACCCACTACTAAACCGAACCCCAACCCCTTAGCTTACGAGCGGCTTGTCGCTATGCTAGGTGCCTGCGAGTTAGCCTCTGAGCTAGCTTCTGAGGTACGAGAGGATGATACCGACATAGGCTTTGTCCGCCGAGGTAGTGAGATACTGCACGACACACTAGACTGCCTGTTCAATGGCTTGGAGGAGCAGTGATGACTACCATAGACTACGACATAGAGAGAGGTAACAGTAGCTTTACTATCAAGGTAACCGGCTACGTTACTCCTTACCTACCCGCTAGCTACGAAGACCCAGCCGAAGGTGGCGAGCTAGAGATAGAGGACATCACCCTACTACCAGGAGAAGAAGCACCAGCAGGCTGGGATGAAGAAGAGCTAACTGACAAGGAGGAGGAAGGCATACGTACTGCTATCTACGAGGCAGAGGAAGCAAACTATGAGCCTGACTACAGACCTGCCATAGATGATTGTGGCTGTGCTCCAGGTGACTACTGCCACTGCTGCTACGGCAATGGAACCCACTAACTAACAACTACCAACTAACTAACTAGGATCCTCATTGGATCCACTTGCAAGGAGAGAGAAGATGCCTGACCCGTACAAGATACTAGCTAAGCTACAACAAGTAATGGATAACCCTAACCCTAACGCCGAGGTACATAAGTTCATGGTCATGGAGCTATGCACTGACGCTATCATAAGTATGTGCGACTACGTAGAGAAGCATCCCTACGACAGTGACATCATAGGTATCGTCGTGCGTCAGCGTATCGGTGAGGCTCAGCGCCAGGTAGGTGTGCAATGAGCTATACTCAGATCAACGAGTTTGAACTACCTACCTTCACTGTGACTATGCAGCAGCATGATCAAGGTCCACGCTTGGTACTCAAGTTCCATTTTAACAATGGCTACATAGCTAGTGTCTCCCACCACAATGGGATCCTATCTACCTACGGAGCTAGTGAGGGTAAGTTTGAGATAGCTGTAATCCATAGCAGCGATCCTAAGAGCACACTCACTGGCTTTGACTGCGTAGATGGGGACGTAGTTGGGTGGTGTGACTCTACTGACATGGTCAGGGTTTGTCACGAGATAAGCCTGCTTCCTCCTCGTGAAGTAAAGGAGGATGACAATGCGTAAGGTACACTGGGTTGCAGTAACTAGCGACAAGAAGGTTGGGCCTGTACCTGTTAGCTATTCAGGTCCAGATAGCTGTCCCGGTAGCTGCTCCCTTAAGGAAGGGGGCTGCTACTGGTGGTCACTGTTCTATGCACGTAAGCTAGGTGCAGACATAGACAGTGGTAAGCGACACCGCACTATAGAGGAGGCACTACCAAAAGCACTACGCTACGCCAAGATAGTTAGGCACAGGGTAGGTGGTGACATAGTAGGGGACGAGGTAGGTACGTTACATGATTGCCAGGTAGCAGACGCGGCTGGCTTAGGTAACATCCTGTTCACTCACGCTTGGCGAACACCCGAAGCACAACTACTGAAGGGCTACGCCCGCGCTAGTTGTCAGTCATGGCATGAGGTACTTGAGGCTGTAGCTCTGGGTTGGTCAACTGCTATCATAGTAGATAGGTGGGGACGTAAGGGTAGCTCCAAGTGGAAAGGGCTTGGACCTAACAAGGAGCTTACCTTAGTGAACTGTGCTGCTGCTAAGATCTGGGATCATAACGGCAGGCGAGCAGGCTACACTACTGACTGCAACACCTGTAGAATGTGTGTGCTTACGCCACGTACTAGGAATCTAGTCGTGGCTTTTCCTTTACACGGAAACCACATGGCTAAGAACGCAGCGATAACTAAGGTTGTAACTTGGGAAGAACTACTAACACAAATCAACAACGAGGAGAAAGACAATGGAAATCAACTCAGCCGCTGATGTAGCTATCCACTTCGGTATCCCTGGTGCCGCATGGCATCAGGTAGAGAAGGCAGTCTTTAAGGGTACTGATTGTGGTGCCTGGATTAAGTTTGAGTTTGCCGCTGAAGAGAACGGGGGGAGCTACCTACTGGTAGGTTCCATCGTTGAGGGGTCAGACGTAGACTGCGATACTATCAGGCTTAAACTACCAACTACAGGAGAAGCACTAGGAGAAGCACTAGACTGTGTGGATACCCAAGCAGCAGAACTATGGAACGAATGGAACGAAGAGGAGGAAGCAACATGGAAGTAACACTACACCTTGAGTCCTATCAAATAACAACTAACCAAACAGGAGAATGACAATGACAACAGCTAACCCTATCATTACTAAAATCGAAAAGCTCTTACGCTTATCTAAAGACCAGGACGGTACACCAGAAGGAGAGACAGCAGCTAGGCTAGCCCACCGTATGATGACTGCTCATGCCATTAACATGGCACAGATAGACATCACTAAGGAGGCTCACCATGACCCCCTAGTAAGGGAGACCTTACACCCTGACCAGCAGCCTAACCGTCAGTGGCGGCGGACATTGGCTAACCTCTTAGCTATCCACTGTAACTGTAAGACTGCTTATCACAGTTACCGCAGGGGTCTCACCATCTACTTGTATGGTCACAAGTCAGACATCGAGATCATTCGCTATCTCTACGAGATCTGCGAGCGACAGCTAGAAGCTGCCGCAGCTACGTACAAGAAGAGTCTGAAAGAAAGAGAAACATGTAGGCGTTATGACTGGGACACTAACGAGTACGTACCTGTCTATGGCTACAGCAGTGGTGAGATGCGTCGGCAGCTTAATAGCTTTAGACGCTCAGCCTTAGACGGGCTTGCGGATAAGCTACGTAGAATCAGGCAGGATACCAAAGCTGAAGTCGGTGCGAGCTACGCTCTGGTACGCAACCGTAAGGAGAAGGTCTCCGAGTACTACGATACCTTCACCTTCGGTGTGGCTAAAGCCTCCGCTAGGTACTCGCATAACCCTGACGGCTACAAGGCTGGACAGAGTATCAGCCTACACTCAGGCATCAAGGGCTCAAGAACTAAGCAGCTAGGAGGCGAGTGATGGTTGAAATCTACTGGAACATAACTAAGAAGTGCTGGTCTATCCGTGATGCTAAGACCAAGAGGGTAGTAGACCACACCCACTGTTACATGCTGACTGACGTTACCTTCGTGGTACAGCCAGCAGGTAACGCAAGGGTACGTAGGGAGAAGCGCAAGAACGTACATGCTTGGGCGAAAGGTACAGCAGCTAAGTACAGAGCAGGCAGTTGGCCACCTTGGAGGCTGACTACCTACAACCCTTACAAGAATACTACTTTCGTCTTCTTCTCTCCTGAGTCAGATTGCCAAGTCACACTTAAGCGTGCCGACAGGGCTCTCTTCCATAGAGATGGCACTGTCTATGTACAAGGAGGTGAGTAGTGGGAACTACTAAGAAGAGAAGACTTATAGATGAGAACATCCACTGGTTGATACAGGATCCTCCTGTCGGCCTAACACCCGGTAACATAGCTACTCTCAGGCTAGGGCTAGAGAAGATGTCCACTGAAGCCAACGAGATTCTACGTAATAGTCTGCGCCATAACCCCCACCCCTCAAGGAGAAATAACAATGAATAGTCTTCGCTTACCCCCACTCTACCGAGGCTCCGTACCTGTCACTGTCCCTGGTGTCAGCGTACGAGGGAGCACTAACACTGGCCCACCACAGAACTGCCGTCTACTACTGAAAGGAAACGTAGTCCCTATGTCATTTACTATTGATCCACTTGAGTCTCCCGGTAAAGAGATTCACCCTTGGGTACTAGACTGGCTCACTGACTACCAGCGAGAAGCCTGGAGGTATGCTCACAATCGTAGCGGCGCTAACCTATGGCACGCTTGCGGTGCAGGTAAGACAGCTACTGCTATCTGCTGGGCTCTCTCCGGTAGGTGGGAAGGGCCTATCATTGTCGTCACCAAGGCACCGACTAAGAGGCAGTGGAAGAGGGAAGTAGAAAGGTTAACTACTATCCACCCCACCATCCTCTACGGGCAAGACCCACAGAAGCTAGAGAAAGATGTACGCATGGTCATCCTTAGCTGGGAGATCCTGCCGCACTGGGTAGGTGAGCTTACCCGCTGGATTGGTGGCGGCATGGCTAGCGTAGTCTTCGATGAGATACACAAAGCCAAGGCATGGCAACGCAAAGAGAAGTACGTAAAGGACGATGGCTCCGTAGGCTGGCAACCTAAGCGTAACATCTCGCAGTGTGCCTCCATCCTCTCAGCTAGAGCCAAGCGTAGGCTAGGGCTAACAGCTACTCCTGTACGTGATAGGATCTCCGACCTCTGGTCACAGCTTGACTTGGTTGAGCCTGATTGCTGGGGTTCTAACTGGGAGTTCGTTCACAGGTACTGTGACGCTCAGCCAGGTAAGTTCGGTGGGATCGACACCACAGGTAAGAGCAACATAGATGAGCTACGGCTGCGCTTCTCCCAGGTATGCCACGTAGTCTCCTACACCCAGATGTCCACACAACTACCAGCTAAGCGCAGGCAGCTATGCTACCTGTCCCGTGAAGACCAGAGTAGACCGAGTGCTTTTTCTGCTGACCTTAAGCGGGCAGCACGTAAGGGAGCCCAAGCTTTATTCGAGATGCGACTACTAGAAGCAGCTAGTCGTAAGCGTAAGTGGATAGTAGAGACAGTGGTCGAGGCAGTAGAGAACAAACAAAAGGTAGTGGTATTCACTGGCCGAAGGGTGGACTGCGAGCGTATAGCAGAGGCAATCGAGAAGGCTAAGCCTGAGCACGTACCTCTTTGGTGGGGGCATGGCGGGGTATCTACCACTGAGCGTGATGCTATGGTTGCTGCTTACTCTACCTGCGAAGAGGCGTCTGTCTTTGTTGGGACTACTGACGCTTTTGGTGAGGCTGTTGATGGGCTGCAACATACAGACCTAGCCTTGTTTGGACTACTACCATGGACTCCAGGTCAGGTAACCCAGGCAGAAGGGCGCTTCAGTAGGCAGGGATCAACGCGACCTGTCCTCATTATGTACACCGTAGCCGAGGGTACTGTTGACGAGCACGTAGCTGACATCTTGCTTAACAAACTGGAAGCAGTGGGTGAAGCTTTAGAGGATGACGAAGCTGTGGGTGTGGCGGGCACCCTGGCTGGTGAAGAGGACGAGGCAGCAATCATAGCTAACATACTTGCCAAGGCTAACGTCGGATGAAGAAGAAGATAACTAAGGTTCAAGCTGATATACTAGCTAGACTTAAGAGGGAGGGCCGAGCCTTCGGTCCTGTACATTCACTCAAACTACTACAGAAGAAAGGTCTAGTCGTGGGCAACAAGCGCACAGGCTGGACATTAACTAAAGAAGGAGAGGAAATATGGACACTCTTAGGGTAAGGTGTCCCAAGTGTTGGGCAGCACCGGGTACAAAATGCATTAGTCTAAGGTGGGCGAGGTCCAGGGGGAGACAACCCGCAGTGTCTTACAGCCGCGACGGGGATTACCAAGGACGCGATAGCCCTGATGACCACAGGATTGAGAAGCCTCATAAAGAACGCATAGATAAGAGCATCATCTCACCAGGAGCACGCTCACTATGATCTGTAATGGCTGTGGGGCAGAAGCCTTCGGTCCATGCGGAGACCCCACCATCCCTAAAGGATGGATCAGTAAGTACTACAGCTACCACGACAGCGTGTATGGCTGCTCACAAGAATGTTTAACAATAGCAAAGGAGAAGAGAACAGTGACTAAGATACTAATCAACGCAGGCCCATCCGAGGCAGGATGGCACAGACTACAGAGTGTGCTTAAGTGCCCACGCTACTACGTACTGGAGAGAGACCGCCCTTGGAAGTGGAGCCCTCCTCTAGTGAAGGGATCGCTAGTCCACATTGGACTCGCCCATCACTACCGCAGGGTGCAAGCGGAGCAGCAAGGGGAAGACCCTGACCAGTGGTATGAACCTATGGAAGCAATCGCTAAGCTCGCCTTCGAGAACGCAGCCGACTCACCGCACTGGCTTCACTACGCTGAGCTAGCCCAGGAAGCGATAGGCAAGTACATCGTTGAGTGGGAGAGTGAGCAGTGGAAGATACGTGCAGTTGAGCACGAGCTTCGGGCTATGGTAGACGGTAAGCACCTGTACACTCAGCGGGTGGATGCAATCTTCGAGGCTCCCGGCGGAAAGATATGGATGGTCGATCACAAGACTACCTTTCGTATCGCTCCGAAAACTATTCGACGCTACACATTATCGGGTCAGATGCTGGGTTATCAGCTATTCGGACAGAAGCTTTATGGGGACAAGTTTGCAGGCGTCATGCTGAATATGATACAACTACCCCAAGAAGTTGGAAAGAATTACAGCTTCGCAAGACCAACGATTGAACCAGCACCATTCGCAGTACCTAAGCTCAAGCAGACTATCCTACA